>JGI994J12354_10004368_pt1 | contig 12738 bp, 16 predicted proteins | sample IntmicLarv3ML3BL_FD_12354 | JGI IMG/M metagenome (IMG submission 12354)
TTGCCACATTTTTCTACTAACCTTATAAGAGCATTGTAGGCTTTAATCAATCTAAGCTGAAGACACTTAGCACAAAATGACCTTTCCTCCCTTTCCAATAACTTTTTTTCAAATCTTACTCTACACTGCGGGCAAAAAATTTCAATATTTTCCCTATTACTTTTGAACTTATCAAGGCAATCAATACACAATTCTTCTTCTGCAAGGATATCCTTGCAGTTAATATGCTCTCTTTCTCTGTGGACAGTGCCATACCTCCCCTTTGCGTTAACGAGATACATAATCTTTTCTATGCTCTCAAACAAATAGAGTTCTTTCTTGTCATCAAACTGCCCTGATATATCAAGCATATCAACAATTTTACTATTAATTTGAATCTCGTCATTAAGCTCAGGCGGACTTATTTCCAAAACTTCAACCACCTTATTCATGCCATTTTTTAATTCATTATACATATCCTTAAACAACTTGGCACTTTCACATCTATAACCTATCTTGACTTCCTGCAAACTTTTCAATTGTCTGCCTTTTTTAATTTTGGTGAGATACATTCACTCCTCCTTCACTTCTTCCGACATGCCATAATTATTTATACTTTTACCTTCCCCTAAAACACCAAGGACAAAACCACTTTTCGGTACAAAAAATTCTGGCATGCTTTCACCAGCGTAACCAATCCCAACATATCTTCCATCAGGAGTGTCTTTATAAATAGGTAATACTTTACACATTTACATTACCTTACACTTCTTTAGCAATTACGACCACTCTTTATTCACCTCCTCTCTATTCAATATCTCCTTTGCATTTCGAACATTTCTTTGCCATGTCAGGATACCCATAGAATGATTTAACATAGCCCATACTTCTAAACAGACTTTCCCTTGAGCATCTAGTTATATTTTCCATGGCTATCCTATGCATTTTTACCTCTAGGTACTCATCATTCAGTTCTTTAATCTCTGCTCTACTCTTTTCAATTTTATCATCAAGAGCATTTAATCTCTCTGAACGTATTGCAAATTCCTTCTTTAGATGTTCTAAATCACGCACTTTCATTCCTCCAATGAAAAAAGACAGAATACTCTGTCTTTAAATTAAATAAAAATTTGTAAGATACTTATTATAGCTATAATAATCACAACAACCACAGCTATCATTATTGTTCTATCTTTTTGAGTGATTTCTTCTTTGAGTTTATCATTCTCGTAAACAATCTTCTTTTTTTCAGCAATAAGACTCTCCTTGCCACCCTTTAATCTTTCTTTTTCAAGAATAAGAGTTTCTTTTTCAAGAATAAAGGTTTCTTTCTCTGCTGTAAGACTCTCATTATCTTTTTCAAGGCGTCTATAGTACTCATTTTCACGCTTATATGCTTCTAATATCTCTTTTTCTTCCTTAATCTCTTCTTGTATCTTCTGCTGATCCATGGATAATTCTTCAATACATTTATTTTTTTCACCAATATCTAGAACAAGCTCTTTTATTTGCTCTTCCATTTCATCGCACTGCTTTTCATAATCTAACATGTTCATATACATCTCCTCAAATTCAGGTAACGTTGTCACCTCCCAGTTAAACTTACCAAGCAACTTGTACTTAGTATTTTCATACGTATTTAGAACACTTTTTGACAATTCAATTAAATCACTTTCAGTTTTAAAGTTATCTGGAGAAGTCGTCCATCTAGGAAACCTTGCCCTAGCTTCAAACAATGCTAATCCAGATTCTGAAAGTGCTTTATGTTTTGCGGGCTTAACTGAATTTGTTACAGCAAATTTTAAAGCTAATTTACCATTCCATTTGTAAAAATATGAATATGGTTTTGTCTCCTTTAAGTTCATGAAAATATCTACATAATATACATTTCCCTCAACCATTATTCTTTGTAGCTTAAATCTTTCATTAGGCTTAATAACAATTTCTTTATTATTATCCTCCGAAATCGTAAATATCCTAATTTTTTCAAAAGCTCTTAGAAACACACACATTTCAGGTGTATACGCATAAGTATCATTTGAATTTGCAACTTGACTATTCGCATAAAACTTAAAATATGGTTGCTTTAATTCACCATCGACCATTCTACCCAATGTAGGAAATACTTTTAAATCCGTGCTCAAGTCAAATAACACAGCGTTTTCTTCTGGCGAAGTTTCAATTACCGCGTTCTTCTTAAGTTTTAAAGCCTTAAAAGCATCAATACTTTCAAAAGAACCATCATTCTTTTTCCAGTACGCATAGAATTTTATCTTGTCTATTTGAAACACCTCTTTAAGCACTACGATTTATTTAAGATATAATCTCTCCACACAATAACTAAAATAGTCTCATATTACAAAAAGAGAGCCCTCATATCTTATCGTTCTCTTCTGTACCTATTATCATAAGTTATTTCGTAATAATAGTCAATTTTACACTTCCTTAGCAATTACGACCAATCTCTGTGTTGAACTGTTTCGAACACATGTGATAAGTGTAAGTTGATTTTCTCGACTATAGCCTAAAGGTGTAAAGTCTGTATCCTTTATCTTGTAAATGTCTGTAACTTTATAAGTTCTAGTGCCATATTGTGTTGTGTATACAATCCTATCACCTTCTTCGAGGTCTTTTAAATCTTCAAAATACCCTGCCGAACCGCCATTGTGCCCTGCGATACCAACATTGCCGTCCCAAGCAGATGTAAAACTAAAATGTCCCACTCCCTTTTGCATATTGGTTAAAGTTTCACCTTCATAAACTCTTACATTTACGCCGATTGCAGAAATTTTTAATGTACCAATAGAGCCATTTGCATATTCTATCGGTTCTGTTTTTAATGTTTCGTAGCTACTTGTATAACCTATTTGATTAAGAGTTTTCAAACTGTTTATACCTGAAGATGTGGTATCGTAGATTACAGAAGATGTTGTATCTGTTGTAACCCTTGTATAATTCTGTGCTTCCATAGTCACATAATAGTTACTTTTTTCAGTGTCAATGTTTCCACTGAAGTACCCATAAGGTAATGGCATCACACTTGTGTCCTTGTTTCTTCTTATATTTTCTGTTGTTTCATCTCTCCCCATAACATCTGTTGGAGTTGGTGCACCTAATTCATCTTTGTAGTCTACACCTGAAGAAAACTGATAATTATAGCTTGAATAATCAGTTGTTTTTGCATAGACTGTGCCTGTCCCTACATTAGCCAAAACTAGTACTATAGCTAATGTTAATACTTTCTTTTTCATACTTTTTCCTCCTTGACTAAATAATTGAATGTATTGTAGTTTTCTTTATGCCTCCTCTCGATATTTAATAAAAAGCATATAAAAAGACGTTTCTTTTCAAAACGTCAATCTAATAAAGTTATTTAGTTGTTTTTCAATTCTTTTACTTCTCTTATCATATTTATTCCTTTAGTTTTAAGGTCAATATCCATCTTTTGAAATTCAATCCATGCCTCATAAACCCCTCCACTTGAACTCCCAACTCTCATTAACAATATTTTTCTTTTATTTACTGAAAAAATCAAGAATAATAGTCAGTATTTCATTCTCTGTTTAAAATCTTGTGCTATCTTTAAAAGTTCTGCGCTTCTGTAGGTCTCATCTTTCAAAGTTAAGTTAATGAAATAATCAATGTTGATTTCAATCGTTTTTCTATAAATAGTTTTGATATTTGGAGCACTTCCCTGATAAACGCAAAAATCAATAGTTTCTTTCATTTTCTCTTTTACAAAAAGCTCTTTTTCACCTGTTGCAATTAAAAAATTTTCTTTTGAAATACTGTAAACACGTGAAATACCGGTTGTAGTTTTAAATTTATCCACATCTAACATCCTTTAGTTAATAATGTCTAATACTAACCCACCAACCTTCCGGAAATTTAGGCAAGTAACCTTCTTTTTCCGCCATTGCTACACATTCCAAAACAGTTGATAAACCAAGTGAAAATTCATGATAATTATCTTTCATAGCAAAAACTAATTCCTCATCGCAACACTCGTAATCGGTACAATCTTTCAGTAAGGCACGATTATTATAGATTTGCTCATCGTCCATTTTATCACCTCATATCATAGCATTTTTTTCTACTGCCAACAATCTTTATCAAAAACCTTTTCATTTCCTTGAGATAATATAACTTGAATAGCTTTATGTTCATTATATAGTTCATTTTGAATATTCCTATGCTCTGTTCCTATGCTCATTAGATGATTCATTTTTTGTTTCTTTAACTTCCTTTATCATATTTATTATTTTAGTTTTAAGGTCAATATCCATCTTTTGAAATTCAATCCAAACTTCATAACTTTCTACCCCTGAATTCCCATATGAAAAAGCTTCAATTAAAAACGCTCTTGCTGCTTCTTCATCTTTCTCATATAAACTTGCAATAGCTTGTAAAACATTTGCATAAGCATAATCATAAGGTTTATTATGAGGTGTTGATTTTAATAAAAAGTTTTTAATTTCATCAACCCCTTCTTCTATTAACCCTGCTTTAAGCAAAATCTCTGCACGAACTCCTAGGAGAAAATAGTCTGAACTTTTGGCTTGAATTGCAGTTTTAATATAACTCAAAGCTTTATCATAATCTTCCAAGTAGGCATATGCTCTTGCCAGATTTCTTAAAAAGTCCGAATCATATTTATCAAACTCCAAACCTTTCTCAAAGTCCTGGATTGCTTTTTCGTATTTTCCTATTCCCATGTATTCAATTCCACGATTATTATATGAATAAATATTTTCAGGATTTTGTTTTATAAAGTTTGAATATATGTCTATTGAGCGAAGGGGATTGTTACCAAAAACAGCTTCTCTCCATTTTGCTGTTTTTTGAATTTCTATTTCTTCTGATGCTATCTTAGCCTTTTCTTTCACCGCATCAACTTCCAACTCCATAATATCCCTTGACTCATCAATCGTAACTTCAAACTCTGTTAATCTCTTTTCCATAAGTTCTGTAAACGCAGGTATAAGAGTTTCCTTTATCTCATCTAGTGACATAACTGTTTCCTTTTCATACTTTGAAAGCAAAGCCTCCATTTCCTTTTTATAATCCTTTATATCATTATTAATTCCCTCTTTATATCTCAATAACTCATTCTCCATTTCTTTTATAAACCGATTAAATCTAAGTCCTTGATATATAGGTACTCCTACTGCCAAAATCGTAACTGTAAAAGCAAAAACCGCAAACGCAATAGTGATTTGATTGTAAAAATTATTGTTCCCTTCTTGTAATAAAGTTGCAAATCTAAAAAATTCATCATAAAAATCATTAGATACAACAGTTGATGCTACTAAAAATATTTGTTCAAACATAATCTCACTCCTGTAGAATATTTTTTATTAAAATATAACATATACCAAAATATTCTACAAATAACAACCACTACCACTTGCTACATAAATTTTCCCTGTTATATATCTTTCTAATCCCTCAGGGGTTACTAAAAAATATATATAAAGACGTTTCTTTTAAAAACGTCAGTCTAATAAGGTTATTTATTTGTTTTTTAACTCCTCGATATTTTCCCTGCTGTATATCTTTCGCATTTCACAGTTTGCTTGGTCTCTGCATATTTGAACATTTGTTGTAAGAAATATTGTCTTAAATATCTCTGATGCTGATAAATAATTCGCTGAGAGTTTTCTTAACTCCATAATACCGCCATTTATCTTTTCTATAAACTCATCACTTATCTTTGTATCTTCCTCAAACTTAGCTTGAAGTTCTGTAAGCCTGTTTAACACATCTTCATACAAAATTTTATCTGAAATGATTATTTCATCCTTCATCTGACTCTTAGTGAATGTTTGTGCTTTTAAATTTGTTAACAAACCAAGCTCAAAATTTATATATTCGTGTAAACAGTTATATATTTCACGGAACTTATTTAACAATTGAAATTGTGCATCTATTAATATTTTTTCACTCCCACTAACAATGCCGCAATTATTTACATTGATACAAGTATTTTGAGGAATACTGGTCATAAACACACCATTAAAACATTTTTCTATTTTCAAATATATATCATGTAAATCATTATGAACTTCATCTATTCGTTCTTCTGGTTCTCTCGCCTCACTAAAATATTTATTATTTATATGCAGAGAACTAAAAATGAACTCGCCTATCAAGTCCAATAAACTCTGTATTTCTTTTTCTATGCGTGTCACAACAATCTGCTTCACATACTGTACCTTTACTTCTAACTGTGTTTTCTCATTTTGTTTGTATGCCATGTATATTGCTATACCTGCCATTACACCACCAAAAGACGTGGCAAAAAAGTTAAACCATTCTTTATTAGATAAAAACGAAGTTGACAAATCGATATCAATCACATTACATAATATATTTGCACCTTTAATCACCATACTAAATATTCCCCCAAGTGCAAGTGTGACTGCAACCGATATTACGAATACCCTAATAACAATGTGTAACAATGAGTTTTTCAAAATACTCCCCCCTTATATTTTTGCCACATTTTACCACGTATTCATTTACAATTCAAATCACACTTACATACTATTCAAATTAATAACTAACATCAAACTGATATGCCTTATTAGCTTCAGACTGTATTACATGTTGGTAACTGTTTGTACCATAGTTTATTGCAACAGTCCTATCTTTAAAATGTTTTGCTGTAAATGGATTTATTACAATGCTGAATGATGGTGTTGTTACTCTACTCGAAAATTGGTTTAAGTCTATAATCATGTTTGACTTCTTCAAACGAGTACTACCAACTTTCTTGTATACTCCATCCACTGATGAATAAACCTTAACATTTTTAAGATTTAACAGAATAAAAGCTAAAACTGCCAAGCCTGTTAAAATTCCTAGAACCGATGCAATCGATGTCCAATTAATACCATCAAGTGCCTTTTCGTTAGCTTTTATTTCCTTAATCTGTGCCTTTAATTCTTCTATTGTAACAACTGATTTTGTTCCAGTAAAATATGCTGTATATGTATCATTGCCTGTAGATATTTTTGCAATATCACCTATATAGTTTGCACTGGCTATATATCCTGTTACTGATGACCTGCTTCCTGTTCCCGTGTAGGTAGCTACTGCAGTGTAATTATCTGTAAGTGCTTCAAAATCAACGGTTTGTGTGTTTGCACTTTTCCAATTAATAGTAGCTAGTTTTAGTGTTTTTCCTGATACTGTGATTTCCTTTGGAACTAGGCTTGAATCGGCATTAGGTAGATTTGGGTATTCTCTAACTTCGCTTGTTGTGTAACTTGAAGTTTGATAGCCTTCAACATCTGATACTACACTGGAAATATCAAGTTTAAGTGTACCTGAATATCCATCTTCTGATGTAAACTCTATTTCAGGTTTTAGCTCCTTCAGCACATCTTCAATATCTTTCGATTTTGTGTTTACAGTTATTGTTTCCACATGCTCCTGCACATCTCGTGATTGGTAAGTATTTTTTGTTATGTCTTTAAGTTCATATGTGTATCCATCTTGTTCAAAAACTTCTCTTGGTATATCGCTGGGGTTTTGTCCTGGTAAAAGTTCATATACTTTTATTATTTCCTTCCCATTTTCGTATTCAATTTCTTTCACTTCTGAAGGGAAAATTTCCAAAGCCACTCTTATACCATTTTCATCTGTTTCGTTTACATAGGCAATATTCTTTGTCGCATCATAGCTTATTTCACAGTTAAGTTTATCTGCCACTTCCCGTAGCGGAACATATATTGTTCCATCTTTAGTTATAGTATTTTCCACAACCGAACCATTAATATATGTTTGATTTGCAAATACATTGCCTGCCATTGATGTAATCATCAATCCTGTAATTAATATCATCTTTACTTTTTTCATTTTCTTCTTCCTTTCAAAAATTTTAATAATCCTTTATTGTTTTCAGCCTGCATAGTTTCTGTTTCTATTTTTTGGACAAAGATATAGTTTTTAAATATTTCCTTGTATACTTCCGTGTTTAATCCGTAATCAAAGGGATCTGTTTCGCTTTCTGTAAAAAATATCTTTCCTTGTGTTTTAGATAGCAACATTTGTAACCAACTCCTATCGGCATTTATGGAGTAATTAAGCAAAAAATTAATGCTGTCATTGCCACCTAACATATCTAGGCAATTTACAACATTTTCATATTCCCAAGGCTTTGCACCACCAACAACTATCTGCACTTGGTTTAGTATAAAACTTGCAACTTTAGATTCATGCAGCACTCCTATATCACAAATGTAAAAGTCATACTTATCTTTTGTAACCTCCGACATTTTGAAGTGTGAATATAAATCGCAACCCCGATATTGAATATAGTTTTTGCTTATATTCTTATTAACATTGTTGTACATCTGTGCAATGGAAAATATCTTTTTTTCAATGTCTGTGCATTCTAAATAGCAGGTTTTAAACCCGATACTTGTTAGAAATTTTGTAACCTGTAAGGCATGATGGGTTGTACCAATTCGCCGCTCTGTTCCACTGACACCTACAAAAATGCTGTCAGTATACTTTTTAAAATCTTTTTGAGGCAAAAGCTTTTCTTTTATCTCTATCTCTTCTTCCATATGCGAATTATCTTCCGGATGTCTGAAATTGTAAAATCTACTGCTTAAACTCAAACTTTCTTCTTTAAAATCTGGAACAACTGTTGAAAATTTTTGCACATCTTCTTTGTTCTTGCCCTGTAATATGCAAAATTCTAATTCTTCATCCGAAACTTCCTCTATTATGTTGTAGATACCCTTTTCATATATCCGTTTAAGTAAATCATGGCAAGTTTCATCAGACACAACAACTATCTTCAGCTTTTCATAGATATTCTTAATTTTGCCAATTGCCTCGACTATTTCATCATCACTGTCCTTAATTGATGTTAAGTCTATTATTAAAGCTGTTGCATGGCTTAGGCTATTAATGCTTGTTACAGCAAAGTTCTTTAAGTTTGTTATCTCTACCGTATTGCTTAGTAAAAAATTCTTATCTACTACATGGTCAATTAAATTTGGTCGTGTAGCCGAAACCAAAAGTATAATAATAATCCCCTCCTTCCTTCATTCCTCTCTTCTTACGCTTCATTAGTCCCTATATCTTTAGTAGCTAACCTATCATTTCACTCACAATAACAATGTTTTCCTCTCTTATTCCATTTCATGCTCCCTTACTATTGCACTATAGCACTTTTTACACATATGCTCATCATCTGGTGTCCAAAGGAACGCTTCCCCTATATTGATTATGTTTCCACAGCTTCTGCACGTAAAATCTCTGTGAATGAATATGGCTGACTTAAATTTTTTTAGCATACATTTAGGGCAAATTTCTTCAAAATCTTCTACATGAAATTCAAATTGTTGTAGTAATTTTTTAAAAGACTTCGTTTTTTCTGTTACAAGGTACTCTCTTTCTTCATAGCAACTCATACATTTTCCTACCATAAATTCAACCCTCCCAAAAATAAAAGGATTGATATGTTTTACATCAACCCTTAGCCACTTTTTCTTTTTCCCATTTTTCTTTTTTCCATTCCTCATATTTTTTTACCGGATATGAGAATAAACTCTCTACAATTTCTTCAGTAGTATTTATCCCCCTATCATGCTTATCACTGGCTATTGTACCGATATATGAAGGACTTTCTTTCTCAACTATCTTGCAGTACAGTATAATTATTTTCATTACATCCGATTGCACATTAAGCTCATCAATATAATGCTCTAGCATAACTTTCATTGGATATTCCGACTTAACTTTAAGATGTTCTTTTGCAAATGAAAATACTCCTTCTACATCCTCACTAAATTTACGTTCTTCGAACCCATACTTATTCATATGTATCACCTCATTCAAATACTTTATTGTGTAAAGTATATCATACGAATCAAGTTCATTCAAATCTCCATTTATGTTATTCTCATATTCTTATCACTCCTCAGCTTCCAGTCTGCCAAAAGCATAAAAATGTTTTGACCAATAAGCAGTGTCAATAGATGCATAACCAATAGGGTCACCACAGTGCAACATCTTTCCGTCACCTATATAAATACCTATATGTGTTACAGGACTTGATGTTTGGTATGTACCTGTGAAAAATACTAAATCTCCTGCTTTAGCTTCTTCCCTTGGAAGCACTACACATTGATTGAAAATGCCCTGTGCTGTAGTACGTGGCAAAGCATAAACTCTAGATTTGGTGTAAACCCAACAAATATATCCGGAACAATCAAAACCTGTTATTGGATTGCTTCCACCCCATACATAAGTCATGCCTATATATTTCTGCGCTTCAGCCATAAGCCTTTGGAATGCTTCAGGGTCAATTGCATCTACATTTGAAAAGTCACCTATTTCCGCACCATTGTAGCCATAACCATAGGCTTCAAGTGCTTCTTCAAGTTCTGCGTATTCTGCTTCGTTTGTGAAAATTTCTTTTAGCTCTGCCGCCGAAGCTGTAAGCATGTAATGAAAAGAACTTAATATTAGGGTAATAATTACTATGGGGATAGCAATTATATAGCCTAAGCGACGCCTGGTTTCATCATCTCTAATAATATGTAACAACAAATTTATAACTAATTGCTGAGGTGTCATTTGCCACCACCTGAACCCATAAGTGCAAGTTTATAATCACTTACTTGTATTGTTACAACAAAGCGTTTACTTCCTACAAAGAACACTGCCACTTTTCTTTTCTTATTTGCTATTATTTCCTGCTCTGCTTCTGTAAGGCTAAACAGTTTAGTTAATTCTATTAAGTTTTGTCCGTCAGCACCCATGATTACCTTATAGCACGCAATATCTAAAATCGCCTGACCATGCATTTTAATACTAGGGTCTAGAAAATCAACAACAGAGTGTGAAATAACACATAATCCTGCTTCGTATTTTCTATCTCTTTTAGCAACGTTTCTAAGAAATATAAGAGACTGGGGAACAGCAGGGTCACACATTAGATATGCCTCATCAGCAAACAACATAACCTTTTCTTTTCGGTCACGACTCATTCTCTCCCATGCCCAAGTAAGTACATTATAATACTGTGCTTTTTTAATATTGTCGGAAGCATCTTGTAATCCCAAAGTATCAATACATACAAAGTTCGATTTAGGGTTTATTGTTGTATGTCCATTCCATATAAACTGGTCTGCACCTTCGGACAATTCTCTTATGATTATCTCAAGTCCCAGTATCTCATTTTTGTAGGCTGACATTAATTCATTAGCAGGGTCATTTTTTACTTTTAGAATTATCCTATATAAATCAGAAAATATAGGATAATCTTCTGCCTGTAATGTCATTGGGTCAGTATCCCAATCAATATTAAATTCCTTATACAAAATTTCCAGTATTCGTTTTAAAATAGCCATTTGCATATCTGTTATACTTGGCACATACAGCCTAAAGAATACACTTAAACTATTAAAATGTATTGCCATAGCGCTTAATCCTTTGCCATCTTCGTCCTTATAAAATTTGTATACCTCATCATCTTCATCTTCAGGGCATGGCTTAAACTGTAATGGATTTATTTTAAACTTACCACCGCCTGCATTTATAAGGTCACCGCCTAAATTTAGGGCAAGTTCTGCGTACTCGCGCTCAGGGTCAATTACTATACACATAGTACCTGTCATAAATTCATTTATCATAAGTAACTTGGCTGTTGTACTTTTACCGACGCCTGTTACACCTAAAATAACCCAATTGCTGTTTGTTCTATCATTTAAACGCATCCATGTATCAATTACTACAAGACCGTTCATTGAATCTACTGCAAATGGATAACCATTAAAATCCGTAAACCCATTGGACGCAAAGGGAAAGCCACCAATAAAACTTGATAATGGTACATTTCGCCTTGTAAGTTTTAATATTTCCTCATCAGGTACATTACAAGGACTTATAGCTTTTAATCCTTCCTTTTGCTGATTAACAAGTAATCTTGACTTACAGCCAATAGTAGCAACTCTACTTTCAAAAACTTTAGATGCCCTAACAAGGATTTCCTCGTCATGCCCGACAATCATAGCAAAGTTTGACATATAACCTATAATCTCATTATTGTTGTCTATCTGCCGCATAAGTTTTTCTGCATCCTCAGCCGCTTTTACCGCTCGCTGACGTTCCAAAGCACTCCTTGTACTTGCTTCAATACCCCTATTCCTGCTGACTGACCGAGATAAATCTTCAATTAACGCAGTATTGTTGCAAGGTTCAAAGACTTGGCAAGTAACTACATTTGATAAGTTAGATATTTTTGATAACCACCCCTTACTAACAGAGTTAGGATATTTAATAATTGCATAAATTTTTGTTTCAATCTCGCCGAATAAAATTTTATTCCGCCGAAACTCCATACCGCCAAAAGGTGTTGCAATATTTAATATCTCATTATTAATCTGCATAATAGTCTTTTCTTTTGCCACTTTTTCACTTCCTTCCATAAAAAAAGAACTTATACTAATTTAGGTATAAATTCGTCTGTTTCCACATCTTCCATATGTGCATAATTAGGGTTTGCAAACAAGTTTAAAAGCTTTTTAATATCTACATCTTCACAAACATCTAAGTGCATTTCACAGGCTTTAAATCGTGCTATAATCTCTCCTGCATGTTTCATTATTTCCGTCTTAGCATCTTTACTCTGGTTCTGCCAGATAATCATATAAAACTGCCTCTCTATTATTTCACCTGACAGTGCAAACTTATTAATCTCGTTAATCTCATTATAAATGAGTTTTTTAATGTAAG
>JGI994J12354_10004369_pt1 | contig 12738 bp, 9 predicted proteins | sample IntmicLarv3ML3BL_FD_12354 | JGI IMG/M metagenome (IMG submission 12354)
CAGCCGCATTCCGTATAAGCTGGGCAGGTCTTGCAGGGCTCGGGCAGGGGCTTGTTGCAGCGGAAATCAAGGAGCTTATCCCAGGCGGCCGCAAAACCTTCCTCCAGGGGACGGCCAATAGGCCGGTTCGGGTCATCGTCGATGCTGCAAGCAACCATGTCTCCGTTCCAGAGAATATTATAGGTGTTCAGGCCCGCATCGCAAAACAGGGATGTGCGGTTCTCCGGGTCAGGCTCTCCGCAGCCATCGCTGCTTAGCGCAATGCCATGCTCCTCGTGGAAGGCGAGCAGCTCGTCCACGGTCAGCCGCTCTTCCAGGGCGGTGGAACAGGCTCCCCGGACTGCCGGGAAGGGCTGGAGGGTCATGTCCAGGGAAAACGCGCGATCCGAAGCAAATTTTTGCAGGGCCGCATAGTCTGGAGCGTTGTCGCGCACGATGGTGCTCTTCAGCGTTAGCGAAGGCAGGAAGGTGCGGAGCTCATCCACTGCGGCGATGACGCGGGTATAGCCGTCCGGTAGGCCGCCGATGCGGCGATAGGTCTCATCGCTGGCACCGTAGAGCGTAATTTCCATGCTCTGGGGCGGCCGGTCGCGCAAGAGGTTCATGATCTCCGGCGTGACGAGGGTGGCGTTGCTGAAGAGACGGAGCAAAAATCCCATATCCGACAGGGCCGTGTAGATCTCGGCAAAGTCTTTGCGCAGCATGGGTTCGCCTCCGGTAAGGAGCAAATCCAAGGTGCCAGCCTCAAAGGCCATGCGGCCCAGATCAATCCATTCCGCCGTGGTCAGTTCGCGCCCCTGGGCCGCGATTTGCGGTGGATCCAGGCGCATATAACACATGCGACACTTCATGCTGCACCGGGGGGTCAGCTCAAAAGTGCCCTTATAGGGAATGTGGTTTTCCTTCGCATGCGCAAGCATGGCCGTTTGAAACTGGTTGAATGTCTGCGTGCGGCGGTAATTCTCCTCGCGTATGCGCAGGAGCTCGTCATCAGACTGGAGCGGCATGCCCGGGTCACTACTTGGCGATTTCATCTTCCGTGATCTCCTTGCCGGTCGCTATATCCCAGAATTTATTTTCAAACTCAAACAAACCGCACTCAGCGCACTGCAAAACAAAAGCGTCCACAGCTTCCAGAGCCTCTTCATCGGTGGCGCCGTATTCCTGCTTGCACGCTTCGATGAGCTTTGTCTTGGTGGGTTCGGGCTTTTGCGACTCCTTAAAGAGGAACGCGCCGGTTTCGTTGAGGGTGATCATACCCTGGTATTCCTTCATGCGCGGGCCGGTGGGCATGACCATGTATGCCTGGCCCACCTTACGCAGGATATAACCGGGCTTCACGCCGATTTTGACGGAACGGGTGGTAACATGCCGTGCGTCTTCGGGTAAATTCAATAGGGAACGGATGTCCGGCGTGTTGTTTGTTTCGTTATCGGTCATAGGGGAAACCTCCTTTGAATGCAGTGTTTATTGTTTATCATCACGCAGGCCGAGCTGCTCAAGCAGCCGGAGCCGATCGTCCGCGATCTGCACGCCCGCGAGTGTGTCGGTGTGTTTGGCCCTGCCCATGATCAGGCTGATGCCGTAGTTGACGAACCGGTGAATCCATGCCGCCGGGAGTAGCACGGGATGGTTGCGCGCATATAGGTATGGGGCCTTAAGGGTAGCGGCAGAGGGAAACAGCGCACGGCGAATGCGGCCTGTATCGGCGTTGTCCGTCTCGTATGCGCGATATACCACAGCGGCGCTGCTGCGGCGTTCCTCCGTGCGGTTGCCGAACACGCCGGCATCCAGCAGATCCAGCAACAATGGCTCTGTGGCAGCGGGATTGCTGGCGGGCATGTCAGTTGCCCATTTGCCCGGCTGTAGCGATAGGTATTGTGTGCCCAAGGAAAGCAGGGATGCGGCAAAACCTGCGAGGCCGAGAACCTCCGCCTCGCGCCAAAAGGCAGGCCAATCCATAGCTGTGTCGTTTTCTTCTGTGAACAGAATAAAATCCGCTGTTTGCCGAAGCCCAAAGCCTGTGGTGATCATATGCTTGGCCATATGGCAGAGCATGAACAGTGTGTGTTCCTTGGGCGGGTAGATCCATGCTTCGCCGCCATAGACAGTAGCACGCTCCGCCAGGGACAGAGGGAACATGGCCTGTTCATCCAGACGGGAAAGGAACCCATATGCGGTTTTGTCAAAAAGCTGTGCGTGCAGCTCCACCCGCAGGCCATCCGGGCCAGTGTATACGTTTACGCCCGGCTCCTGTTCCACCAGTACGTATCCGTAGTCTTCCATAACAGACATGGCTGCCGCAAAGCTGTCCATCCCCACGAGCAAGTCGGCATCGGACATGGTGCGCAAGTCGGGTTGCGGGTATAAAGGCTTGAGCGCCACACCCTTGAGCACCACAGGCTGAATGGAGGCTGCCTCGAGTGCCGAGAGCAACGCGTGCAATTGTTCAACAAGCAGCACCTGCGCCATGACAGTGAGCATGGCATTTTCCTGCCATGGGACCAACACGTTGGCGGAGGGCTGTACATCTTCGGGCAATAGGCAGAGGGGATCCAATAACAATGCGTCCACCTTGTGGGCTTGGGCCAAAGTAAACAGTGCTGCCCAATCTACGTCCTTGGCCAGCACTGCATCCGGCTTGTGGCCACGCAATGCACAGTCCAGCAGATGTACAAGCATGCGTTCGGTAGGGTTCATAAGCGTGCCTCCTTGTGGAGCAGGGGTAAGCGCCCCATACACCATCCATAAGAATACCTCATGTTGGCATAACCCGTCAAGTTTTAGAACTCCTTTTCCTCAAATCGACGGCACAGGACATACTTGGACACAGCGCAATGATCTGCGCTGATGCCCGTGAGCAGGGAGCGAATATAGTCCGGCAGCACGCGGTTGAACTTGATTTCCAGGACGATCAGGTTATGATCCAATGCGGGCACGGTGGGCAGGTATTGGTTAAACATATCCGTGCGCAGAAGGCCGGTGTGCAGCTTTTTATCGAAGGTAATGCGCACCTCTTCCGCAGGGTGGGTGTACGCCTCGCGTACATAGTCCACAATAACCACTGGGCGCAAGAGGCGTGTTTTCATTTCGCGGTACATATCGTGAAGCAAGGGCGCGCTGGTTTTGTCCAGGGCCGTGGGATCACACGCGATGAGCTGATCGGCCAGATCACGGGGAATTCCCAGGCTTTGCTTGGAAATGAGGCTGCCCAGCTTTGACTTGCACTCCAGCTTGATCAGTTTGTCACTGAAGTTGTAGATGCGGATGCGGTACTTCTTGCGCGAACCCACACCATCGATTTTTTCATATAGAAAGTCATCAAAAACAGTGTCAAAATACAGGGAGCGCACGGCATAGTCGTTGTATTCATCGCCCGCTGTATCGCGGTTTAGGACGCAATCCAGCGTGCGGCTGAGATGAACATACTCGCCGTAGTTGATCAAAAATTTCAATTCATGGCGTGCAGAGGGACGCGCCATATTACGCGCCCGCCTCGCTCTGGCAGGCAACGAGCGTGGCGTCGTACACACCGTCGATGTCCAGCATCTGGCTGAGGATATCCTGCCGCTCGCTCAGGCGTACTTCAATGGTCATTTCCGCGCCGTTCTGGGTGATGGTCTTGGAGCGCAGGCGACGGCTCTTCACATGGGAGAGAATGTTCTGCACGTTCTGGGTAGCGGCCTCGTCATAGTGGAGCACCAGCAGGTAGCTGGAGGTGCTGGGCAGCTTGACGAAGGTCATCAGCAGCACAATGACGGCGATGCCAAGTACCGACACCAGGGCGATAAGGAATAGCTCCGCGCCGATGATGATGCCCATGGTAAGCGCCCAGAACATATAGGCGATGTCCATGGGATCCTTTACCGCAGTACGGAAGCGTACGATGGATAGTGCGCCCACCATACCCATGGATAGCACCACATTGGACTTGATACACATAACCACTGGCGTGGTAATGAGGGTAAGCATGACCAGGGTGATCGCAAAGGAGGGCGAATACAATACGCCTCGGTATGCCCGGCGGTATACGACGGCAATAATGAGGCCGACAGCAAAAGCCATAAGCAGGGCAACGACCATCTTCAGCGGCGTCAGCTCGGTCATCTGGGTGGAAAGGGTATCCAGAACGCTATTTTTAAACAGGTCCGATACGGAGAATGTGTCCTTGGGGGCCGGGGTTGCGGTTGCGGCGGCAATTAGATCCATGGGGGAGCCTCCTTGTCTTGTGCGTTTTATTTACCTGGGTTCTTCCGGGCGGGAGCCAAAGTGTTCCAGCATGTATTCGTCAGGGAGCTCAAACCATTCTTGCATCTGGGTGTAGACGTGGTATGGGCGAATCTGTATGATGTTTTTCAGCCGGTTGATCCGGTTGTACCAGTAGATCAGGGCGTTGTCACGGGCATTGTATGGGTCTATGGCGACCTCGGGCCGTGTTTCGCCCGCCCAGCGGGTGTTGTGCATACCCATCTCCGGATTGATTTCCGCGACCATCTCATCGACGAGGGTGAGGATCTGCTCAGCATCCGTCAAGATGGGCCAGAGCTCGGCATAGCGTAGGAGGAATTTTTCTCTCATTTCGGGCACCTTGAGCAGCGCTACAATGATGCTGTTGTCAAAGGTCAACCCGCCGGCGCCCTGAGCGCCCTTGGGATTGAGCCAGACGTTAAAGCCCTTTGTGCTGCTGTAGAAGTAGCCCCAGTCCAGATCAAACAGAATCCAGCGCCACTTTGCGCCCTCTACGCGCTGGCGGTAAAATTTGATATTGCCTGGATCTGTGTTGCCAAAGTACGTCTCGAAAATATAAAAGTCGAAGTAATTGTCCACATCAATCCAGTCCAACACCCTTTCCAGGGCTTCCGGATTGTTGAGGTCATGACGCTTCACGTAGTCCAGCAGCGCTTTATAGTCGGAAAAGGAGCCGTTTAACACATTGTTATCGCCCTTGATCAGGTCAATGGCCTCGGGATTGCTCCACCCCTCATACATGGCGATGTAGTGGGCGTTGATGCGTTCACGAATATAATACTGCCCCCAATATTCGCCGTTGAGGTATACGATGCATGGGGTGGAAGCCATGTGGATGATCGTCGTGTCTGTCCGGTCTACAATTTTAGACTGGAGGGAGTCTGTGATGCGCTCGTAGTTGGCTAGGTTTCCGCCGTTGCGCAGGATAAGGGCTTTGTACTCCGAATATGGCCTGTCGTCAAAGAATGGGTATGCGAGCGAGTCTGTGCCGTATCTCGACTTGGCCGTAATGCGCAGGCTCTTCTGCGCGTTATCCATGCTGTATTGACCATGGAGCTGGACGGCAACGCCCTGGTTGAGAACCTGTTGCCCCTCCGGCGTGTAGAATTCAAAGTTTCCATCCCGTGCCCGGATGGCCTGGGTATTCTTCACGCGCCAATAGGTGGACCGCTTAAAGGGAACCGACAGGAACGCGGTTTCATCATCGCCATCGGAATAGATACCCGTCAGTGGGTTCCATAGATCGTCGGGATCCACGGTGACGGAGATAACCGGCAGAATATGGTAGGCATTGTATAGGAAGGACTCCGTCACCACCTCAGAGGGTTTTAGCCCGGTTTGGAATCCACGGGCGCGCAGCACAGAGCCGCTGGTGGCGGTGATGACGATGGGGTCCGTGTAGTCATAGCCAATGGACGCGGTGGGGATGGAGCCATCCAGCGTGTAACGGATGTGCACACCCTCGGGCGCGGAGAGGGTGACCTCCGTGGGCTTGGTGATGAGCGTGCCCTTCTGGTCGATGGTCGGCTTGGCCGCATAGCCTGCAAAGCCCTGGGTGGTGTTTTTTGCCCCGGCGGTTGGCGTATCATAATAAAAAAGACCGCCTCGGTCAAAATCGCGTCCGTAGGAAGTGTTTACATCCATTCTGGGAACGACCATCTTATCCAGGATAGCCCCCTCGGGGGTGGAAAGCACGATGGTTTCCCCCAGGGCGCTCAGGCGGAATTCCGCGTGCAGGGCACTGCTGCCTGTGGGGGACGCTGTAAGTCCGCTGGCAAATACGAGTAGATATTGCCCTGCGCCGATGACCGTTTCTGAGAATTGCCATTTGCGCGGATGACCTATTCTATCGGACAGGCCCCAGCCAGTCAGGTCGATGGGCTGGCTTGTAGCGTTGTACAGCTCAATCCAATCGTAGGAGGTGGAGCCATAGGGGGTGTCTAAGCCCAGGGAGTTGGTGACCACCTCGGAAATAAACACGCCACTGTCATTCCATGCCCGGATGCGCCGATCCATCTCCAGCGTGCCGCTGCGGTCATTGGGGAACCCTGGAGTGGCTTGCTGGAACACCTGCCAGCTATACTCCAAACCCGGCACCCGGCCATAGGACTCATCCGTGCCCAGGTTGTCATAGGTGACCCGGTCAATGGGATGCCCAAGAATATCGGATAGGATGACCGTTGAGCCCTCGGCGGAGAGCCTGAAGTTGGCGTGGGGCAGTCGGCCATTCTCACCGGGACGGTCTTTGCCGGAGCACAGAACGAGGTAATATTCACCCGGCTGAATGACTGAACCCTGGGGGAAGCGCCACTTGACGGGGTTTGTTTCATTGTCGCTGAGCGCATAATTTGACAGATCAATAGGCAGGCTGCTGCCATTATACAGCTCAATCCAGTCCGGGTAATCGCCATCCTCGTCCGGTAGGGTGGTTCTGCTGGAAGCCAGCACTTCATTGAGCACCAGCCCGTTTGCGCTGGTGGACGCAGTAAAGCGGAAAGCGTCGTAGCCCGCATCGTCGTTTGGATAGCCGGGCGTATAATGGGCGGTGGTGTTCCAGCCACTGGAGGTCAGGGCGTAACTGGTATCGGAATTGAGTGGCGGAACAGCAACGGAATCAATCACCAGGGCATGGGAATCAAAGAGATAAAGAGATTCGCCAAGGGCGGAAATATTAAATTGAGCGTGCAGGATTTTGTCCTTTGCCGATACATTGGTGCTGTCGCAGAATACGACGATATATTCGCCTGCCGCCAGATCAATGTCTGGGAATAAAAACTTTATGCGATCCTCCCGGTCAGACAGGCCAATGCCTGAGAGGTTTACCGGAACGCTGCCAGTGTTGTGTACCTCCAGCCAGTCGGAATAGTTTCCGGCTTCATCGGGATAGGCGCGCTTGTTGGAGGACATCACCTCGCTGATGCGCAAGGATAGCGCCATGGGCTGGCCATGTACGCCCATGTTTTCGCCACCAGGCACGAGAACGGTGGCAGCGTATTGCATGGGATCTTGAGGCAAAAGAAATACGCTTGCCGCGACAATCGCGCCAAAGATCAGGATTAGCAGGCTATTGCGAATGGGCGTCCCTTTCTTGGCAGGCTTTTCCCGCCTGAAGCGTTTGTTACGGGACGACCGAGAGGGCGTGGGTGTAGGCAAGGCATACCGTCCTTTCTGCCAGATGCATACGCATCAAATGTCGATTCATAGTATATCATATATCTACAAAACGAACCAGACCTTTGGGAACGTCCCGATAAAATAACTGAAATTTCGCAAAATCGGGCTGCATACCATGGTGCGGGCAGGAGTATGGAGGACGATGGGATCTCCATGGGCCCGGACAGGGAGGATGTGCTATGCCAATGCGGCTTGGAATTGCGCTGGAAGGCGGAGGAGCAAGGTGTGCGGCACAGGCAGGTGCGCTGATGGCTCTTGGGGAGATGGGCATTGTACCCATGGCCTATGCGGGCTGCGGTGCGGGTGCGTTGGTGGCGGCCCTGGCTGCGTGCAGTATGCTGAAGGAAAAGACGGTGACGGACTTTGGCGCCGCCGTGCGGCAAAGCGCCACCCTGCGCAATGGCGTTCTAAACAGGCGGCTCAGGGAAAGGTTTGAAGGCATGCTCCTGCGGGATGCCCATGGACTGGCCTTGCCCACGGTCGATATGGAATCGGGCGCGGTGCAGGTGCTTTCATCCATGCTACCCGTTCGGCCTGACCCAAGGCCATGGAGCAGGCAGGCACTGGTGGGTGCCGCCGTGCGCTACGCCATGGCCACGCCCGGCGTGCTGCCACCCATGGCATGGCGAGGGCGGCGGCTATGCGGAGGAGGACAACTTCGCGGGACGCTGCCGACCCTTCTGCGGGCTATGGGTGCGGAACATGTTCTGTGCATCCGTGTGCTGGATGCAGGCTGTGCCCAGCATGAAACGCGTGCCGCCGCGCAGGCGCTTTGCAGCCATGCCATGGTTGTAGCGCCACCACCGGGGGTGGATATGATGGTCACCATCGGCAACTATGAGCCGGGCAGGGGCGTGCTCGACCAGGGGACGATTGCCCCACTGCTTGAAGTGGGCAAGATTGCGGCGGTGAAAGCCCTACCGACGCTGGAAGCACTCATTGGCAGTAGGGTGGGGAAGATTGTTCTCTTTCCCGGGATGGATGCGCGGGCACAATCATAGTCCGCGTTAAAAAAGCATGGGAACGAGGGCATTGGCCAGGCCCATTATGCCGCCGAGCAAAGCGCCCAGCCACACGATGACGCGCAGCTCTTTTTTCATCACCTGCATGATAAGCGCTTCTGTTTCAGCCACGTTCAGGGAGTTGAGCTTGTCCTCCGCGATTTTCCCGGGATCCAGTGTGTGTAGCGCGGCGGGAAGCCCTCTGCGGATGATGGCGGCATACTGCTGCACCGCAAAAGCCCGCGCATCGGCGAGCTTGCCCTCGTGCTTTTGCAAAAGTGTGCCGACAGGCACATCCATGCTGCTACGGACGACATCGTCAATCATGTCCCCGATGGCCTGTGGGCCGTGTGTGGCCAGCATCTCGCGGATGGTTTGTGATAGCTTTTCTTCCATGGAACGGGTGCGCTTCTCATCGAGAAAGGCTGAAAAAAGCGCAGCGGGAGAGCCGGCCATGCGGGTTTTTACTTCCGCAAGAATGGCCTCCGCCGCTGTTTTTTCAATGCCACTTTCCAGAATTTTTTCCATTAAGAAAATACCGGCGGTTCGCTTGGCCTGGGCTTCAAAGGAGGTGAGCGCTTCCGCCTCCAACGCGCCCGAGAGCAAGGTGCGGGGCGTGCGTTCCTCAGCGAGCAGGCCGATCATGGCATGTTCGGCCGCGTTGCCGATTTTATCAAGGGTATCATCGGAGAGCAGCGCGCTTTCAAGCACCTCGCGGCTTAGCAACTCTTGATCCAGCACATCCCGGATGGCGCGGGCCAAGCGCGGGCGCTCCTTGGGAATGAGGCCGGGGGTGAACGGAACCCGCCTGCCGAAAAGACGAATTTCTCTATGGGGACGGAACATCATCCGCACTGCAATATCGTTGGTAATATAGCCAATTATGCTGCCTATGGCAGGGCCCATGAGCCATTGTAAATTCATTGATTTTAATCCTCCTAAGCCTGTATTGTACACCGCCGTCCGTGGTTTTACATTAGATTTGGGAAAGAAATGGCGGCATCCCTAAGGGAAAAGGAGGCAGGCAAGGAAGATGTAGGCAGTGTGCGTCAGTCCTCGTTCCAACGCGCAGGCATGGTGTAGCGGAAAGGGGTGCAGGCGGTCACCGTGTTGCCGGAGGCATCCACAACGGTGGCGTACAAATAGAGATCCCCGAAGTTTTCCGACCAGATAAATGAAAATGGACTGGTCACCTCATCGCCGCCGGATATCTTGCCCAGGGATTTTACCACCGTGATGGAATAGGGCGGCTGACCACCGGCAGCCTTTGCGCAAAAGGTGACGTTGATTTTAACGGAACTATCCTCTTCAAACAGAATTTCCCCAGAATCCCAGCAAAAAATGGAAACGGTCAAGCCGGTGTCCGGATCGACCTGGGTATCGAGAAAACCTGACTTGCATTTGACTACCTTACCCCATTCTATCAGAGCCTGCAGCTCCGGGGTTACGAGGCCGGGGGTCAGCGGCACATCATTCATGAGCTGCAGCTTGGTCAGCGCCTTTTCCATGGGCTTGTCAAAGCGTTGATTGATCTCCTCGGACTTGAGGTAGCCAAGCTTGTATATCGTCCGTTTGAAGCCGATGATGGCGCTGCCGTCGCTTTCCTTGGTGATGGGTGTATAAGGAAGATCGTTGAGAGCTTCCAGAAAACTGTTTTTTACATAACCAGAACGGTTTTTGTAGAGCACGTGCGTCCATTCTTCCATGTTCTCGATGACTTGTATGATAGAGCCTCGTGGAAGCTTTTCAAGAACCTTTGCATTGTCGCTGGGTTCCGCCCGCATGTTGAGCGTACCCTTTTGCGTTGCTACCTTTGCGTACAGGAAGGACTCCGCGCTTTGCCGGAGCATTTCCTCGTATTCTTGGGCCAGAGAGGCCGTGGAAAATGTAACCATGGCGCACAATGACAAGCAACAAGCAAGCCATATGGCAAGAAATCTACGCATTGGTAGTATCAGTCCCCCTACTGCTTTTCCCCTTATTCTACGTTGTTCCTGGGCCATTGTCAATCGATCCGAGGAGGATTAATATTATACAAAGATTTTACGATTGTTACATTGTGGCTGTTTTTGAGACCAGGGAGAGAGGACGACAGAGGCAGGTGCAGAAAGAAGATCAAGGGATGGAAAACAAACATACTTTTTACCATGAATTTATGATAAAACAAACTATCTTGATAGGAGGGATGTTGGATGCTATCCTTAGAATGGCTGGTTGTGACAGGTGGAAATCCCCAAATAGATACGACACTAATTATGTCCATCATTACGTCTATTATTAGTGTCACTGGATTATGCCTAACTCACCTGTATATTCGAACACAGTTACACAAACAATATCACTCAGATATACTTGACAACTTCAAAAACATGGAACATGATTTGGCTCAAATTATGCAGAAATGTTCGGAGGAGTTGGCTCCATGCACGCCAGAAGAGAGAGCAGAAGGAACGAAGGGATTTCCATATTTATTGCCATGTCCTAAAGATTCGAGTGGGAATCCCCAGGTATTCACTTCGCAAGAATTGATTTACAAATTTAGTGGATATATGGCATCCCGTTCATTTCAAAAATCCCGATTGGTGTTCTCTGTTTTTTAAAATTACAATCTGGAAGACGGACGAAAACCTAGCGTTTTCAATGGGTCTGGCGGAGAAGGTGGATGCTAATTTATGTTTTATACGGGGTGTCAACATGCAAGATAAAATCAACATTGTAAGCCAGTGTGACGAACAAGAATTTTTGAACGTTGTACGTATAAATGGTTTGTTAAAGTATAACGTGACACAAACGAATGGAAAGCTGAAAATACCAAACGTTGAAATTGTCAGAGTTGCTTATGATGAAAACGGTGTGATTGTAGGCGGTGCTTCAGGTTCAACATATCTTTCGTCGCTTAAGATAGAGGTGTTGGATGGGTTAATGAAGCCTATAGGAGAAAAGGTATAGCATCAGAATTATTAAAAGAAATTGAGAGCGAAGCAAAGGAAGTGGGATGCAGTCTCGCACACCTAACAACCTATTCATTTCAAGCACCTCTGTTCTATCAGAAACAAGGATAAATTTTTTGTGGCGAGATAGATGGTTTTCCTAATACTATTAGGTTATTTACGTTGAAGAAGAAACTATAATATATTTCTAAGCAGTATGTTGCTCAGGTTGATGCCCTATAAATCGTCCAAAGGAGCGAGTGCATGACCATACTGATTGATGCGGATGGATGTCCTGTTGTTGATATAACTGTAAAGGTGGCTGCTCAGCACAAAGTTAGTTGTGTCATCGTTTGCGACACTTCTCATGTTTTTGAAAAAACCGGCGCAAAAACAATAACCGTTTCCAAAGGGAACGATAGCGTTGACTTTGCTCTTGTGAATATGGTGCGGCCTGGAGATGTTGTTGTGACTCAAGACTATGGTCTTGCGGCAATGTGTCTTGCACGGAAGGCTGTTCCAATCAATCAGAACGGTATAGTTTACACCAATGACAACATTGATGCACTGCTTCATGAAAGGCATGAAGCAAGAAAAGTCCGTATGTCTGGCGGTCGATTGAAAGGGCCGTCTAAACGAACAAAAGAACATGATGCTGCTTTTGAAACAGCACTGAGAAGGCTACTTCTTTTTTGAAAATGTGCAAGGGTCTTCGGGTTTTCAGCGATATGATATAAAAGTGCTGGAGATTGGGAGCTTTGGGGCATCTTAGGAATAAAAATGCTAGGGAGTAAATCTAGGGAGTAGGCCAACTTTTTCTCCTGCTATGTCCCGCTTTTTGTTTTTTTCAACAGGCAAAAGGGAAAAGCAAAAAAGAAAAAACCCGCCGAAAACCTAATGTTTTCAACGGGTCTGGCGGAGAAGGTGGGATTTGAACCCACGCCGCACTTTCGCACGCTACTCCCTTAGCAGGGGAGCCCCTTGGGCCTCTTGGGTACTTCTCCATATATGGGCTGGCGGAGAGAGAGGGATTCGAACCCCCGGTGCCTCTCAGCATCACTGGTTTTCAAGACCAGCGCCATCAACCACTCGGCCATCTCTCCAGTACAAACCAGTGAATGATATTATAGCGTGCTTCGGGTGGCATGTCAATCTTTTTTCATGCACTTTTGCGTGCAAAAAAGCGTTTCCCTATCTGGGGGGCGTTTATGGGTAAATGCCTAGCGTGATATAATTACTTGAAAATCTCAGGGGGCGCAACATATCGTTAAAAACGGATGCGGATAAAATAATACGGGAAACCTTGGAGGCCGTGTTGTTGGACGAAAACGTCTTGGTAGGCGTACGGAAGGCGCTAAAGTGGCAGGGAAACTGACGGGACGTGG
>JGI994J12354_10004370_pt1 | contig 12736 bp, 14 predicted proteins | sample IntmicLarv3ML3BL_FD_12354 | JGI IMG/M metagenome (IMG submission 12354)
GGAAGAAGAAGCTCGCTTCGCTCGCCGTAAGAGCCGCTTCATTGCATTCTCGCTCCAAGGCGTTCCGGCCATGCCTTCACGCAAAGGTGTTCGCACCCCGGCCACCGCAACACCCAAAAAACCACCCTACCCCGACCACCACCCCTGAAAGGCGATTAAGCCAACAACGCCTGCTCTTCGGAATTGGCAAAGTATTCTTCGGTGCATTCAAGGCTATTTTTTGCAGGTGGCTCCCAACGAATTTTATAAATTCTTCCAAGTCCACGGTTCCCTGCATAATATAAGTAAGGAACAACAGACATCGACCCCTTTGTTTCACGGGCTTTTTTGAGCAGAAAATCTCTTTTTCTCTTCACTTTCTGCGACACATAATCAATGGCCTCAACGAAACTGAGATCAAAGGGAACAGGAATAAAAAACTCTTCATCATCTTGTTGAAATAACATCTTTTGCATAGTTATTCTCCCCTTGTTTGGCGTTAAAAAAAAACTGTAGATTGACATCCTCCCCACGGCTAAAGCCGGGGGATTCCTTTAGAGAAGTCATACAATTGCTCCATAGGATGGTTCCTGCTTCAACGTGGACGCTTGAGCCTTTTCCACTCCACAGGCTGACACGGCAAGCCCTGCCGCCAGAATATTCAACGCCGCATTATGATCGGCATTGGTTTCAAACCCTTTTAATCAGGAAATTGGCGTACTATTTCACCGTCCAAAAACTCTTTTCCTTTGCTGTCCTTTTTGAAAAAGAACGGTACGTCAGCATCCTTGCATTGATTTCGCAAAGCTATTGCCCATTCAGGATTCATGTTACCCTTGTGTGGCCCTGTTTCGGCTCCGCAGATAACCCAATGGATTCCGTTTTCATACTCGGTATTTTTGATAAATCTTCGCCCTTTATAGTTGCTTGGCTTTTGACATGAGCCTTCAGGGAACCATCGCCACAAACTGACGGGGCCAAGGAGCGGCTCAAACGAGATGAAGCGCAGGGCAGCGGGAATATCCAGAAGGGCCGGAATTTTCTCATCCGCTTCCTGTTGGTTGCAGACGGTCACGCCAAGCCAGAGGTTGGGGTGCCTCCCTGACACGGGCTGGTCAAACCACCATTTTGCGTTCTCTGGGCGCTTGGTCAGAAGAATAAAGGTGTGCTGTGGATATTTCTCGAACTGTTTGGATAGTTTAAAGAGCCATGAGGCAGGGGTGCTATTGTGGAAAACATCACACATACTACCGACAAAGACTCGGCTCGGCACTTTTGGGAGTTTGTCAAAAACAGCGAGATCCAGACCACTGACTTTCCCCGTCCACTTGCCATGCTCATCCACAACACCGGCATACTTTTTTGCCGTCAGGGGATTCTTAGAGAGGCGAAATGCCATCTTCTCAGCGTAGCAGTTTTCACACCCAGACGAACACTTGGAACAACCCACGATAGGATTGATAGTATGATCGCACCATTCTATTTTAGTTTTGCCCATTAATTACCCTTTTTCACGCTCTTTTCAGACTGGTTGCCTTGCCCCGCCTTGCCGTGCCCCGCCTGGCCTCGCCTGGCCTCGCCGCGCCTTGCCGTGCCGCATCATGATACGTTTCGCTAAGAGGTTGGGGAATTCTTGTGGGAACTGTACATTTTCCTAACTCCCCATCGAAACAGAAAAATGAGATCCCTGCTTCTCCGGGGAGTATACTCAGAAAAACAACGCAACCTTGCCACGCCAAGCCTCACCGACCCTAGCCCTGCCATTCCTCGCCTAGCCGAGCCTAGCCATGAAGTGACAAATTGGCTATTCCCAACTCGCTACTTCAAACTTGCCAAACACGCCCCGGAATGTACCAAGGCCGATTGCAAGCCCACCCTCTTTGAACAGGTTCATGATCTCCTGCTCCTTGATTTCCGAGTTAGGAAGAATTGACAGTAGAAAGCTTAACTCCCAAGGCGCAGGCAACACAGGCCGCTCTTTGGGGTTTGGTATGCCTTTGTCCAGACGGGCCACGCGCCTGTCCAGATAAAGACCTGACAGTTTTTCATGGTCGTCCCCAAAGGTGCCAACCTCGATATCCTTTCCGTCACGCTGGAAGTGGATATATTGGGGATTATTTCCGTTCCCCTTGATCATCACGAAGGACAAACAGGCATTCGCAATTTTCTTGAACTGGCGAGCATCACGCAGCCGCTTCGGTGCGCTGTTTGTGTTATGCGCCGACAAGAATGAAACGATGTTGCTTGTCGGGAGGCACAAGATATTCGTTCCTGGTGACAGGTAAATTTTCTGGTTCCATGCCAGTTGGGTTTTGTTGTCTCCGGCGTATCGGTCGAACATGATGTCGTTTAGTCCTTTCAGAACGACGTTCCGAGTCACCTTTTCCAGCCGAGTGTCCGAAGTCTTGCTTGTTGCCATTCATGAATCCTCCTTAAAATTGTTTAATTGCCTTGCCTGATCGCGCTATGCTTGGGGAAATATGGAAAGTAGATACTTAATCTAAAACTCCTCGCCTTGCCTTTCCTCGCCAGGCCTGGCCCAGCCACGCCGCGCCTGGCCAGGCCGGGCCGAGCCTAACCATGCCTGGCCAAGCCGCGCCTAGCCTTGCCTGGGGAAATATTGATAGTGGGTGCTAAATTTCTAACTCCTCGCCGTGCCGCGCCCCGCCGCGCCCCGCCGCGCCATGCCGGGCCGCGCCAAGCCATGCCGAGCCTGACCATGCCCAGGGAAATATGGATAGTGGGTGCTAAATTTCTAACTCCTCGCCTTGCTGCGCCTTGCCTAGCCCCGCCTGGCCGTGCCAAGCCGCGCCGAGCCGTGCCCGTCCCTGCCTTGCCTTGGCGTGAAAAATTGCCGATCAAACAGGGCTAACAATCATGAATACATTATTCCCTTCACGTTTTGCAGGGAATGTGACTTTTGCAAATCCCCGTACATCTTCTTCAACTTTAGTGAGAAAAGGAAAGGCATTATCTATATATTGGATTTCTCGCCCTCTAAATTTTACGAAAATTTTGCATTTGTTCCCTTCTCCAATAATCCGTTTGGCCTGTTTAATCTTGGTTGCATAGTCATGGTCACCAATCTGAACTCTGAAGTTGATTTGCTTCATGTCAGAAGAAGTTTTTTTCTTGGATCTTTGACGTTTCTGCTTCTGGTAGGCCAGTTTCCCCACATCCATTATTCGACAAACAGGAGGACACACAGAAGTAGAAACAACTTGCAGAGTGAGTCCAGCATCGACAGCCTTCTGCAATGCCTGTTGCATTGAAACTATCCCTATTTGTTCACCATCAGCACCGATGAGTCTGACTTCTTTTTCAGAGAATTTTCGACGTTGGTCAAAAGAGTCCTGTTTGGGTAACTCTTCTTTTTTCTTTGTAGCCAAAGCTCCTGAGATCACGAATAATTTCTCCTAATAGCCTGCTGCTGCAACGATTATCATTTTTCTAAAAGATGCTTATGCATTAATGTTTTGTATTGCTGTCCAATCTTTTCGAATTGTTCTTCAGCCTTTTCTAAGTGTTCTGACCAACCGCTTTCACGGGTTTGAACAACAACAAATTTTCCCTCACCCCTGTCACAAAGAAGGCAATATTGCCCCGGCTTACATGCAAAATTATCTGTCAAAGCCTCAAGTTGTGACACCTCAAGACAATATGCGCCTACTGTTGGCTTGGTATCAGTAGAAAAGGAATATACTTTGACTTTTTCTATGTCCTCTTTGATATTCCTTACTTCTTGCCCAATCGTCTGAACAAAAAATGACAAGACAAGCCATAATGCCCCAAAGAGCATAAGGACAAGAGATGTATACAGCTTTTTCATATTCGATTTGCCGTAATGCACCAATTTGTTGTGTCGTTCAATCTGGACAACGCAGATAAGCCAGGCTACAGCGATAATAGACAAAAAAGTGAGAATGATAAAACAGATACCCATAAACATCGTCGTTCCCCATATTATTTTTTTTATTTTTATTATCGCCAATGCCTAATCGTGACGGTAAAAATAGAAATATACCATTGGCTATTTTCCATATAGATAAGTGAAATAGAAAACAGTGTCAATGACAATAAGAAAAATCATAAACAAAATAAAAAAGGCACCTAAAAATAGATGCCTTAATATACGTTTTTGACCGAAAAATAATAGAGTAGGTTCTTAATCTGATACACCTCGCCTTGCTTTGCTGCGCCATGCCTGGCCGAGCCATGCCAGACCGAGCCATGCCTTGCCCTACCTCGCCCCGCCAATCCACGCCGAAAGTGCTTTTTTAACGATTCCCACAAGAAGTCCCCCACGTCTTAGCGAAGCGTAGGTGGTGGGGGACTTCTTGTGGGAACTGTCACAAGTTTGTGAGCAGTGATTCGGCCTTTTCCAATCTGGCCCTTTCCTCTTCCAGAATCTTTCTGTACCAAGGCAGGATTTCAGGTATACGCCGCAAGACATCACACTCAATGGCCGCAAAGCAGGCACCGCATATTTTCATCCCCGCGAAAATTGTATACCGGACATACTCGTCCGACTCGGAATTGTCCTCTTCTCCTTTGTTTCCCTTGTTGTATTCTGTGCCACAACGGTGGCAAGTAAATTCAAGAACAGTAGACGAACCACAGCCTCCTCCGAACAGTTCAGGAGAATCCTCAAATCGTATCATCATATTCACCTCTTACTGAATTTTCTAAATTCTTTTTCCGGTGGCAACTTAACTCATTAAGACACACAGTTATCTCCTTTTTAAGACTATTTAATTTCTCTGTATTGGGAGTATCTGAAATAGGGAAGAATAATTCCTGCATCAATGTAACCATAAGATTGATTACATTTTCCTGAGATTGAACAATTTCTTGAAGGTCACTATCATCCTTCCATTCCGTTGAAGGATGAACAACATTCTCTTGTTCGCTTTTTCCATAAAGTTCGTTCAGCCGCTCAAGTTCGGCCACACCAAGGGCAAGTCCTTTTATAAGTTCCTTTTGCCTGTTTTCCGGCGAAGGATGCCATTCTTCTTTTACCCAGGGGAACATGGCCGGATAGTCCCCTACCTGATTCCCTCTGTTTTTTGCCGGAAGAATATACGAAGCAGCAGCCCTGGCTAATTCACCACGGATAAATTCTTTATCCTCCAACTGAATCATATTTTTGCCTTCATTCAATCTGGCACGTTCCACTCGAATTGCTGCAAATATATCATCCACACACAAAATTTTTTCTTCAGAAACAGAAGGTTCGCTCTTTTCAAGAACAATTTCTGAAGTTTGTATTTTTGGCAGACCCGGAGTTGTCGGAGTCTCATTCTTTTCTTTTTTTCCGAGAAGCGACTGTAGGTGTTGGAAATATATTTCCTGACAATTCATACACAAATAGCGCGATTCAAAGCGGTAGCCATTGCCTGCGGGTAGAGTAAAAGTAAATTGATTTATGATTGTCTGACTATCTGCCTCTCTCAGACAACCACAACATAGGGTTTTTGCACCAGAACTCATAACAGGATTAACAGGGCTTTTCCCCTGAAAAGTTTTTGGTGGCTCATAAAAAGTGTCTATCTTTGACGTATGGCTTTTTGTGCCTTTTGGTAGAAAAATATACTCAGACATCTATTGTTAATTCCTATTTTTTACATTTTCCCGATAATTTCTATATTTCAATATATCAAATCTATTTTTAAAAATAAAGTTTTTTATTTTTTTCTCATTCCTGTTTTAATGATAAAAGATTTTTGCTATAATCGTTTCATGATTACAACAACACTGCCGGCAATTCTAAAATATCAGCCACACCCTTCCTATTTGGCGACTATTTGCCAATCACTAAATAAAAAGGACATGGATAATGCCCCAATCCCTTTGGAGTATCTTTTGAATATTGGTGGGCTTGATCTGGCTGTATGGGCTTTAAGGACTATACCAGGGCGAGAACGGGCCTTCCGTATACTCGCTTGTTGTGTTGCCAATTCTGTATTGTCCGTATTTGAAGATATTTTTCCAGAACAAAAGGCTCTTCGACTGGCGATTGTAACGGCTCGCAGGATGGCTGAAGGACTGGCTACTCCCAAACAAATTGAGGTAGCCAGAGAAGAAGTAAGGTATATAGCTTCAGGTCTTCAGAGGAATACTTCCCCTGGACAGGTGGATGGTGTTGCTATGGCGTTAAACTCTGCGGTTTGGTGTGGGTATCACGCGCTGGAGGAAACAGCATACGAAGCAACTGAAATGGCTTTAAGAAATGCGGCATGGGTGTCGTGGTTCTGTGTGCCCAAAAACTGTTATGCAGACCTTCAAGCGGCAAATATGGCTGTTTTAAAAGCCAGACAAACTCACTCTTCTGAATTCAGGCGTATGTGCAGGGGCGAGTCGCCATATGTTTCTTAGCAAATCCTCGAAGCCGCAGGGCTAAGTTCTAAAATTCGCTCATGCGCTATGCAAGTCGAGCTGCGCGTGGCCCCCGGTTTAGTCTAATATTCCGAACCAAGACCAGGCCAAATGACCCAGGGGAAGACGAGGCTCGCTTCGTTCGCCGTAAGAGCCGCTTCATTGCATTCTCGCTCCAAGGCGTTTCGGCCATGCCTTCACTCTAAGGTGTTCGCACCCCGGCCACCGCAATACAAAAAAGCCGCCCTACCCCGACCGCCACTTCACTACTTGTGAAAATCCCACAAAAAAACCCCACCAATTCTGTGAATAGGCGGGGTTTGGGCGCACAGGCCGGAATTTCAGGAACTACGCTTGTTGGGGGGTTGTGAACATATCTGATACTGCCTGTATCGCATTGCATTGGTGCAGAAAAATTCTGCCGCTGTTGATGCAACCAATCCAGTTGAAATGTTCTTCTGCGATTTCTTCGGCGGACATGTTTTGGATCGCCAACACCGAATGCCCGCGATTTACAAGGGATTCCTGCACTTCGGCAGGGAGAAGTTCAGCTTTAATCAAGATCCCACGGCCAGTGGCCCAAACGGAAAAAGCACTCGCTTCTGCTTCAAGGTACAAATCACGACCTTGATCGTGTATGCTTTCCCGGATAACAGGATCTTTCAAATCTTCCGACGAAGCATTATACGCTTCCTTCGCAAAGAAAGAGACAGCCATAAACACAGGGATTTGTTTTCCGTTACCATCAAAAATTGACCGAGAAATTTTCCCTGTCTCATTTATCGAAAATTCAAAATGCATAACTACTCCTAATGGTTGTAGATTATTTCTTGCACTGCTTGAGTACAGTAATGCCTTTCTCGGTGATCCGAATGCAGTCTATTCGCATATCGGGAAATCCCAGGTGGTCAAGCACGGCAGGGTATTCTACCAGTTCCTTGCGGAGCAACGCGCTCATTATCCGAAAATCCCGTATTTCGATCTCCATTGCGGGCATGGCCCGATAGGGATATTTCTTATAATTAAATTTGGCGACATCTTTCAACATGAAGATTTGTTTTTCTGATAGTTTCACGATCATAGTTGTTTCCCTAAGTTGATCTTTCAGTAAGATGGATGGATGCGCCATTTGTTTTCTGATTCCATTATACCAAAAAAAATAGCCAACTAAAAAGCATAATTTATTAAAAAACACCGTGCCTCCCCGCCTTTAGAATACACTGAATACTCTAGGCGGCAGGGCTTGCAAGCATGAGGAAGAAGTCATCAAAACAAATTTAGGCCAAAAAAAAAAGCCTCTAGCTGTTTTCATGATTTCTCAATCATGCCAATAGGCAAGGAGAAAATCATGTCCAAGAGGAACAATGTTCGTTCCTACTCGGCAGCTAGAGGCTTTATAATATAAAAATTATGCCAACTCAGGGTAACACCTAGTACCCGCGCATCGCTTGCGGGGGAAGTGTTACCCTGGTTGGGTTCCTGGTTTTCTAGTAAGGGCAATACCCAAGGCCATAATGCCCAAAGCCAGCAGGATATTGCTGGTCGGGATGGCGTTGGGTATGCCCTTACTTTTGTTTCATTGCCTAGCAATGGCAACTCCCCCCTAATCTGGTGGCATAAAAGCCGGGTGCCATATATGGCAGGGTGGGAGTTGACATTGCGGAAATATTGTTGCCTTTGTTGGAAATTTAAGAGGAGGAACTAGTCGTCTAGCTCCTCCTCTTCTTCTTGAGACTCGTCCCATTTTTCTTGAGACTCGTCCCATTCGGAACGAGTACCAAGAATACAAATTTCTTCGAGATTGAGGTAATCTCGAAGAATCGGGATAGGGCAAATGACCACATGGTCGTTGCCACCAATCGAGAAGCTGACAAGTCCATAATACTCGTCAGCTTCGTCCCATTCAAGGACGTCACCACCGGTCGTGTGGTTAATCCACAGGCCGATGTCAACTCTTCCAAAATCCGTATGAAACGGATTTTGACAGAGATTACCCTGGCTGGAAACCAGGGGGAGCACGAATTGAAACAAAAGGTTATTTTTTGCTTCAAAAAAAAGACCTTTTTTTCCCAAGTCTTCTGTCTTTTCTGCTTCCGCAGAAAGAAGACTCAGCGCAAGGAATAAAGATTTTACCATTTTTTTCTCCTGTTTTTTTTCCGTTTGTTTTTAAAAAATCCAACAAAAAACAAAACCGGGAGAAATACAAAACCCCACAACGGGATAATTGCTTTCTCCCGGTTGCGGGTTCAAAAAGTGAGGTCATAGAAACCTCGAAAAATTTAGGCCCAATATACTTCTTATCTAGGATACTAGAAGTATACTCCGCAAATTGCGGTTAGGTGGCTGATTGAACATTTGCTCAAATTCATGAGCGGTTCAATCGAGCCAGCGTTTCTCTGTAAGGACAGAGTAGACGCCCCTGCAAGACGCTGCAACATCATCGAGACATTTCGCCTCTAGCTGCGCGGGTCTTGCGAATCTGATGGGAAAAGAACATTTTTATCCCATCAGAAAGAGTCCACACGCGGATTAGGCACCATTGCCTACACGTTAAAATTAACGTGCTCCGCTTGCCTGCTTAACTCCCGCTATTTAGCAAGAGAACTCTAAAAAAGAGTTAAAAAGCAGACTAAAAATCAGAAAATAAACCAATGACTGAACAATAGTCCTGCAAAACTATTATGTCAATGAGACGAAAAAAATTCCCACCCTTTTATATAAAACTAACTGAAAAAACAGGCTAAATTTTCAAAAAATGTGAAAAATAAAAAAAAATAATCTTGGGGGCAGGGCTTGTCGTGTCAGCCTGTGGAGTGGAAAATGCTCTGGCGTTCACAATGAAGCAGGAACCAGCCTTTAGAGCAGTTGTTTGACTTCTCTACAGGAATCCCCCGGCTTTAGCCGTGGGGAGGAAGTCAAGCAACCCGTAATAAAGGACTACTTAATTTATTTTTTCAGCATACTGCTGAACCTCCCCAGTTCTAGAGACCGGGGGTTCTGAGAGCAAAGACACAAGACTCTCCAAGACTCTCCAAGACTCTCACCTACCGGAAGATAGGTTACAGCATTCCCGGCCTCATCATGTGCTGATCTCTCTTTGCCATGCGAACCATATGACGCAGGAGCGGTTCCGCACCCGGCCAAGCTGATTGGGCTTGGCGTATATCAAGGCCATACCCGACTACATGAGTAAGCGACAGCGTAGGTGGCGGGTTATTGACTTGCTGTCTTTTTTTTTCATTCAGGCTATTGATTTTTGCTTGAGAGTGGTGTGAAGAGATAGAAAAACTCATTTGAAACATACAAAATGGCATCGTCGTCATTCCTCACAGCTTCCAAACAAATTGCTTTGGTTTGCTCTTTGACGTACTTGAGAGCACCGAAGTGTTTCTTCACTGCTTCGAGACAAATAGCCTCCGTTTGTTTCCTGACATAGCGAAGAGACTGTCCATCTTTTTTCACAGCTTCCAGGCAAATTTTTTCAGTCTGTTCATTGACGTACCGAAGGGCTTCACTATTCTTCTTCACAGTTTCCAGACAGAGCGTTTCGGTTTGTTTTTTGACGAACTGGAGGGAGTTGCTGTCATTTTTCACAGCTTCGAGACAGATTTCATCGGTCTGGTCATGGACGTATTGAAGCGCGACCCCGGCCTTTTTCACAGCTTCAAGACAGATAGCTTCGGTCTGGTTCCTGACGTATTGAAGAGCGTTGCCGTTGCGCTTTACAGCCTCCAAACATATAGCCTCAGTCTGTTCCTTGACGAACTGGAGGGCATGACCGTTACGCTTCACAGCTTTGAGGCAATTATTTTCATCTGTCCAGAATTCGAGTTTTTCTTGGAAAAATTGTTCCCTATCCTGTTTCTTTTGAGTCCACTTGAAATACTCTTTCAATATGCAGCAAATGAATGGTAAAATAAGGCATATCTCAAAATTGACCATCACAATGCTTATGTTGTTTTTTTGAGCGAAGATCATATATATGGCAGTAGTTATGAAAATAGCTATATTTGCCAATACCCCAATTCCTGTATAATAGAAAAAAGCTATGCAAATAAGTATCAATGATACAAAATTCCATATAGAAAAATAAAATTTCCAATTTGTAAAAGAAGATTCACTTTGCGGCATGGTTGTTTTTTGTATCCAATCCCCCACAAGAAAAGCATCTTTATCGTCTTTTACAATGTCGGTAATTATAACTTCCCAGGCTTCGCCATTTTCACCTTGAACATGATGACCTTTGCTTGGAATTACTGTAGTAATATCAAAATTAAGGTAATACAAAACCTCATCATCATCATTTTTGATTTTATATTTTGCGTCATACTGTCCAACCAGAAAATTTTTTTCTGTAGAATTTTCAACGATTATTGTATCTCCAATCGTGACTTCAAATGGGGCAGGAATGTAAGAAAAGAAAAATATTGATAACAAAATAATTGGAAAAAAACTCAATGCACCATTACTTAGCCCCGAAAAAAATACTTCTCCAATAGTATTCGGCCAGGAGATATAATATTCATACAAAATGCCTTTCGTCTTTTTTGAGTATGACCCAAAGATGGAGATTAAAAAAATTATCATGAGAACCAAAAAAAACAAGATGATGAGTCCAATTGACATAAGGATCACTCCATATCTATTTTGAAAAATATTTTTCTATATATCTCTTGTCAGTCTTTTCCCTTTCATATGCGTTCTGCGCGTCTTCTTCGGTTGAAAACCGCTTGTAATTCTCGTTGTGCATCATCCATTGGTTGAACACTTCTGACCTTTCTGTTTCTTTTTCCATTGACATCCTCCCCACGGCTAAAGCCGGGGGTTTTATGGGGCTTTTTCGATAAGATTTCCTTATTATTTTTGATACGAATCACGATTGGACGTAGAACCCATACACGCAGCGGGAGCCGTTTCGGGAAGGGTCAAAGATGTCGTGGATCACGCCGTCTATGATAACAGTGAGATGTTTGCTTACCGCAACAATCAAACGGCCAGTGGGAAGCTCTTCTCTGCACAGATGAACCCGGCATCCCTGGCCGACCTTCATAGTTGGCACCCAATGCCAGCCCATGTCTTTCAAAATCTTTTCGTAGACCTTTCTTTTAACCTTTTTGCGGGCCACAGGCTCCCCGGCCACCTGATTGATCAGGTCGTATATTTCCCGATAAGGACGGCCAGTGGCTATGGCAATGGCTCTGCAAGCGCAATCACCTTGCGCCTTGCCCTTAAAGCCTGCTTCTGCGCGGCCACCATCGTTGAACTGAAATTGCATAGTCTTTTCCTTGCATCCGCTAAGAGGCGGGAGAATCTTTGCTACGGAATGTAGATAGTCGCACCATTCTATTTTAGTTGTACTTATTGTTTCTCTACTGTTCTAGAAAGGCGTTTTATTATTTGCATCGAATGGAAAATAAAAACGCATACAACACAGGAAAAAACAAATCTGATTAGCTCTATATTCTCCAAACTCGTAGTTTTGTAGCTGTACAACAAGCATGAAAAAGAAAGAAATATTAATGACCAAAAAAGAGCAATCAAGGGGGTTTCCCTATTTTGTGGATATAGGTTGGGCAATTGACATGCCCCAATGATGAGTATTCCAGCCATAGTGTTTGTTGTTTGAAGAAGAATAATTCTGATGAATTCACTGTCTCCTGATATTTGTACTAAAATTGCGACCACTCCTGATGCAATGCACAAAATTCCTATAACTGCCAAAATTATTTTATGAATCATATTTTTTCTCTCTCTTGACCAAATCTTTACCGAGCAAGTCCCTGGCTTTAGGCATGGGGAGGTTCAGATCCTCAAGCCTAACTGGATTTGAGCGGATATTTCCCGCAGGTGAATTTTTCCCCTTCCGGGCAATAGAGCAGTCTTTCGCAACGCGCCCCCGCAGCAGCGAAAACCACAGGCAGTTCGGCCCGACACAGGCCAAGCATGACATTTGCCATAGCGCGTATTTCCCATTGGGCACGAGAGCAACATCTGTGTTCAAAGAAATTGAGCAAAGAGCGGCAGTTCATGGTAAGCACTATGCGTGTTTCAGCCGCCTGGGGCAGCAAAAAACGGGCGTCTTCCATTGCCTTGCCTGCCCCGCCGTCTGCTTCGAGCAGAGCCTTAATATCCCTGTAGGCTTCCTGAATCTCGTCAATACAGCGCACAAACCGCTCCCTTGCCTCGCTGTTTTTGGCAATGGCGGGCGGCAGAATGTAGTTCATATTGCTGCCGTCAACATAACGCTGGCTTTGCTGCGAGTACGAGGCTATGCGGTGGCGCACAAGCTGGTGGGTCAGGGCGCGTGAAACCCCTTGCACGGCAAAGGTGAAGGACACATGCTCAATGGGGCTGACATGGCCGGAATCCATCACCCTGGCGA
>JGI994J12354_10004371_pt1 | contig 12735 bp, 7 predicted proteins | sample IntmicLarv3ML3BL_FD_12354 | JGI IMG/M metagenome (IMG submission 12354)
GTTGACCCATGGGCAGGCTCGTATTACGTTGAGTATCTTACTCATCAGATTGCACAAAAAGCATGGGCGCTTATCCAAGAAGTTGAAAAACTCGGCGGAATGGCAAAAGCAATCGAAACAGGAATTCCCAAAATGCGCATTGAAGAAGCCGCCGCTCGCAAACAAGCAAAAATCGACTCCGAACAAACAACAATCGTAGGTATCAACAAGTATCGCCTTGAAAAAGAAGCTCCTATCGAAACTTTGGAAGTTGATAATACTGTTGTTCGTGAGGCGCAAATTCGCCGTTTGGCAGAATTAAAAGCAAACAGGAATAATGAAGAAGTTCAAGCAGCATTAGAGGCAATTACAAAATCTTGCGAAACAGGAGAAGGTAATTTGCTCGAACTCAGTATAATTGCTGCACAAAAGAGAGCTTCCTTAGGAGAAATTTCAGATGCATGTGAAAAAGTTTTTGGTAGATATAAAGCAGTGATACATTCAATTTCAGGTGTTTATTCTTCAGAATCTAAGGATGACGCCAAATTTAAGAAAGCGCAAGAATTGGCAGAGAAATTTGCTAAATTGGTTGGTCGTCAACCAAGAATTATGATTGCCAAAATGGGTCAAGATGGCCACGATAGAGGCGCAAAAGTAGTATCAACTGGCTACGCTGATATCGGCTTTGATGTTGATATGGGACCACTTTTCCAAACTCCGGAAGAAGCTGCAAAACAAGCAGTTGAAAACGATGTTCATATTCTCGGTGTTTCAAGTTTAGCTGCCGGACATAAAACACTTGTCCCCAAAGTTATCGAAGAACTTGAAAAATTAGGTCGTGAAGACATTATGGTAATTGTTGGCGGCGTTATTCCTCCGCAAGATTATCAGTTTTTATATGACGCGGGAGCAGCTGCAATTTTCGGTCCCGGAACCAAAATTACAGATGCAGGTATTAAAATTTTGGAATTATTATTAGAAGCAAACAGCTAAATAATACGCGAGAGAAACCGTAACTCACTGTTTCTCTCGCTATTTCATTTCTTTGCTCATATTAATAAAATTTTATTATCTTTGCAAAACAAAAGGTGTCGTGGCCGAGTGGTTAGGCAGCGGTCTGCAAAACCGCCTACAGCAGTTCGAATCTGCTCGTCACCTCTTCTATTTTTTCCCTGGAATTTTTTTTGTTACTCGTGGCTATGCTTTCACTCGTGTAGTGAATATAGTAAATAAGTGAAGTAAATGAGCAAGACATATTACCAGCACTACTTATTCACTTATTCACTTTTTTACTTATTCTCTTATTCACTTTCCCTATACTTGCAATAAAGAAACAAATCAAAGCCCACCAAAACCGCGTTAAAAATATAAAGATACATCACAAAATCGTTATTGTGAATTATTTTATGAATAACGCCCATTACGTAGCCTATAATTATGATTGTCATAAACATAGGACTTTTTCCCGCAACTTTTTTTGTTCTTAATGTTTTTGCTATCGATACAGGCCAGCTGCACGCAAAGCAAAGCAACATCAATATTTCAAAAATACTATAATTCATTGTTTTTCTGGTTTTTTCTTTCGATTTTCAAATCGTTTTTTAGTCTGTCTGAATATTGTTTTGAAAAACTAACTTTCGCAAATTCCGGCAATTCTCTTTGCAGTCCCCACAATTTACGCATTTGCCTTTTGTATTTGAAAACCTTAAATGCATGATTAAAACCATTCATTTTCCGCCTTTTAATCGTTTTACTATACAAAGTATCGAAAAGGCTGATATCCGTTTTTGCGTTGATATCTTTCATAACAATTTCACTTCTAAGCTTGATGATATTGTTGTGAATATCAATATTTACAGGGCAAATTTCCGTACATTTTCCACACAAAACTGTTGCATACGGCAAATGCTTGTAATTTTTCATCGATTCCATGTAAGGAGATGCAACTATTCCGTACGGTCCGGGATAAGCATTGTCGTAGGCATAACCTCCAACTTTCTTATATACCGGACAAACATTTGAGCAAGCACCACATTTTACACATCTCAAAGTTGTTCGTAAGTTATTGTTTTTCAGAAACTCTGTTCTATTATTATTGTAAAGAATTACATATAAATTTCTTTCTTTCGAAGGGCTTATTAATGTTCCGTAAGTAAACATTTTTTGTCCCAGAGAAAAAGACGACAACATTGGAAAAAGAATATCCATATCCTTAGCCTGTCCAAAAAGCGCATCGATGCCGGCAATAATGATATGCGTTTTGGAAAAAGCCGAAGATTTTAGCACATCTCCTTCATTTTCAAGCACAACCAATGAACCGGTATCCGCAAGGACAGCGTGAGCGCCACTGATAACCGCATCAGCATCGGTAATTTTTTTCTTAATGGTTTCTGAAATTATTTGCGCAATTTTTTCGTGCGTAAGTGCCTTATCTTCAATGGTATATTTTTCTTTTACTTTTTCCAATATCTCATCAATATTATATTCCAAAGTTGACGACACCATATGAGAAGATTTTGATTTTACAAGCTTTTCGATGTGCTCGCCAATATTGGTGTATGTAAATTCAGAAATTTTCTTTTCGGAAATCTTTTTGTTTAAAAACTCCTGTATATCAACTTCTTCCAATGTGCTGCTTTTCGATAACAAAACTTTTTCAATATTTTCTTCTTTGATTATTCTCGATAGAACTTCAGCAACTTCTTTCGTGTTTGGAACAATGAAAAGTTTGCCGTTATTTGCCAAAAAATTCTTTTCAAATTTGCTGATAATTCCATTCAAATTGTACAAAGCTTTTTCTCTTACTGAAACCAATTTTGCCTTTGCAATGTTGATGTTAGAGAACTGAGAAACAGCGTAATTCTTTCCTTTTTCCCATCTTTTTAAATTATTGGTGATGGATTTATTTACATCTATTTGAATATTAATTTCCTCCGAATAATCCGTAAAAGTTTTAGTTTCCATTTTGCACAATTAGATTATTATTTTGTTTATCTTATCAACTCTTTTTTCGTGTCTTCCGCCCTCAAAATCAGTGTTTAAGAAAGAAAAAACTATTTTTTCTGCCAATTCTTCCGAAATAAATCGAGCCGGAAGCGACAAAATATTCGCATCATTATGCTTTCTCGCCAAAATCGAAATTTCTTCTTCCCAACACAAAGCTGCTCTAACATTGGGATATTTATTTGCCGTCATCGAAACACCATTTCCGGAACCGCAAATTATTATTCCGCGAATAATTTCACCATTATTAATTTTAGAAGCTAAAGGGTGAATGAAATCTGAATAATCAACACTTTCCTCACTATTAGTTCCAAAATCAATAACTTCATAATCAGAATTTTGAAGATATTTTTTAATTTTTTCTTTCAACAAAAAACCTGCATGGTCGCAAGCAATTCCAATTAATTTATTTCTATCCATAACAAAAATTTTACAAAGATAGATGTTTTCTGCCAATTTGTTTTTATTAATCAAATAATTATACAAAAAAACATCTTTCAACTTTAAAATTGCATATAATAATAGAACTTGTTAATAAAATCTTTTTTCGCTGTGTTTTCAATGTTGATAAATTTTTCCTAATTGTTGATTAATTTTTATCAACAAAAATTTTCGATTTTATCATCAGTTTTTAGTCGGAAAAACTTTTTTTATCAACTGTAAATAAATCAAATCTTATTAACAATTAATTTTGTTGATTACTTTTTAATTTTGTAAATATCAAATTTTGAATACTTTAGAAATGATTTTGAAAATTTTTGTCAACATTACGACTTTTCATTTTATTGAAAAAATTTTTGTCAACATTGTAAACTAACTCATCATCAAAATTAATTTTTCTTATATAAAAAAAGATTTAATATTAATAATGATTAGCTGTTAATATTTGCCTTAAATAAATAACTTTGCAAAAATAATTTTATATGAAGTTTGTTAAACTTATAGTTTTTGCTTTGTTGCTCATTTCTTTTCCTTTGTTTTCTCAAAATGAGGATAATTCGGGATACAAGAAATTTTATTTTGATAATGGAATTTTGTCGAGTGAAGGAAGTTTAATTGATGGAAAACCAGATGCTTATTGGAAATCATATTATAATTCCGGAGTTTTGAAATCGGAAGGAAATAGAGAAAATTTTGAGTTAGACGGCATTTGGAAATTCTATTCGGAAGATGGAAAAATCAATCTTTCTATTGAATATAAAAATGGAAAAAAGAATGGAAATAGAATAAGTTATCATAAGGAAACTATTGTATCTGAGTATTTTAAAGATGATAAAAAAAATGGAATGGCATATACTTACGATTATGATAATAATGTTTTGAAGTCGATTAATTTTGTTGATGACCAAGAGCATGGCTGGTTGAAAGAGTTTGATAAAACAGGCAATATAGTGCATGTTATTCGCTATCGAAATGGTTTTATCGTTAGTAATGAGTGGATTAACAGAATTGATAAAAATGGACAAAAACAAGGAAAATGGATTGCTTTTCATGAAAATGATAATATTTCTAAAGAAGAGTTTTATGTCAATGATAAACTTACAGGATATGCAAAATATTACGATAAACACGGAAATTTGATTGATGTTTTTAAATATGAAAATGGAAGTAAAGTTGTTGATTTTAAAGAAGTTGTAAAAGTTGATGTTAAAAAAGATTATTATTCGAACGGAAAATTAAAAACTTTGGCAACATATAAAAATAATATTCCGAATGGAGTTAGAAGAGATTATGATACAATCGGAAATATCACAGCATCATTTGTTTTTGAAAATGGAAAAGTTGTTGGTGAGGGAATTATCGATGAGGAAATGAAAAAACACGGTGCGTGGAAAGATTATTATTTAGATGGTGCGATGAGAGCCGAAGGAAAATATAATTTTGGAAAAAAAGTTGGAAAATGGAAATATTATCATATTAATGGAAATGTTGAACAAGAAGGATTTTACAATCAAAATGGTGAATATCAAGATGTTTGGATTTGGTATTATTCAACAGGCGAATTGTTAAGAGAAGAAACTTTTGAAAATGGACTTGAAAATGGTTCGTTTTTTGAGTATTCTGTGGAAGGAAATATTATTGTTAACGGAAGCTATAATTATGGTAATGAGGACGGTTTGTGGACTTATACCGTTAATGATGTTATTGAACAAGGATATTATAAAGAGGGAAAAAAGGAAGGATCTTGGATAACGAAAACTAATGAAGGAATTGTAATTAAGAAAGAAAATTTTTTGTATGATAACCATGATGGGAAGCAATATTATTACTATTCAAACGGAAAAATATATAGGGAAGAAAATTATGTAAATGGATTGGAAGATGACGATTGGTATTTCTATGATGCTGTGGGTGAGATATTTCTGATAATTACTTATCAATTGGGCGAAGAAATAAAGTACAACAAAATTAAAATCCAATAGTAATGTTTACAGAAGAATTTTTTATGAGAGAGGCTTTGAAAGAGGCGAAAGCAGCTTTTGAAGAGGGCGAAATTCCTGTTGGCGCAATAGCGGTGTTCGAAAATAAAATACTCGCGAAAGCACATAATTTGACGGAAAGATTGAAAGATTGCACAGCTCATGCCGAAATTTTGTGCATTACCGCAGCAAGCGAAATCATTGGCTCAAAATATTTACACAATATAGACATTTACGTAAGCTTAGAGCCATGCACGATGTGCGCCGGAGCTTTGTATTGGTCACAGATAAAAAAGCTCATATACGCCGCTAATGACGAGAAAAGAGGATTTTCGCAGCACGGAAACTTACTTCACCCAAAAACAGAAATAGTAAAAGGAATTTTGAAAGAAGAATCAGAAACCTTATTGAAAGAGTTTTTTGAACAAATGAGAAAATAATTTTTTTCCATTGCGTCCTTCGCGAAAAATCTTCGCGCCCTTTGCGGTAAAATGTAAATTTAAGTCAACAAAGGCAAAACTATCTGAAAAACAGCACCATTATCACACTTCACATTTATAATCGTTCCGCCTGTATTTTCAATAATATTCCTAACAATTGCAAGTCCAAGACCTGTTCCGCCCGATTTTGTAGTAAAATTAGGAAGGAAAATTTTATCTTCCATTTCACCGGAAATACCCGGACCATTATCTTTTATCTCAATCAAAACCAACGAATTATCAATCACAACTGAAATCTCAATCATCAATAAATCCTTATTTCCCTGTTTATTTTTGTAAGCCTCAATAGAATTTCTAATCAAATTATGAAACACACGAGTAATTAAATTTTGGTCGGCATGAATGAAAATATCACTATTGTCATTGTGTAACAGAATATTAACATCAACCTGTTTGTAAAAAACAACAGTTTGTTGAAGCGTGTAACAGATATTTAGTTTCTCATTTTTTGCTTCCGGCATTTTTGCAAAATTACTGAAAGCAGATGCAATTTCAGAAAGCGAATCAATTTGAGTAATCATAGTTTCCTTGTATTTCTCAATTTGTTCGCCAAAAGTCAGAGAGTTATCTTTCCATAGTTTGTAAATATATTGCGTTGAAAGTTTCATCGGAGTTAAAGGATTTTTGATTTCGTGCGCCACCTGTTGCGCCATCTCTCTCCATGCACTTTCGCGCTCAGACTTAGAAAGTAAATTCACACTTTTTTCCAGCTCATCAACCTTTAAATTGTACACTTCCACCAACTTACCAATTTCATCATCTTGGATATAATCGATTTTTTCATTCTCTTTTTGCAAACTAAGCGCAGATAATTTATCCTTCAACATTCCCAGAGGACGAGTTATAAACTTGGAAAGTAAATAAGTCATCACAATAGCAAAAACGATTATAATTAAGTATAAATTGATAAAAGAAACAATATAATTAGTAATTTCGTTCTTTAAATCGGCGCGTTTAGAAAAATATGGAATATTTAAGAAGTAAATTTCATCATTTATATCGGAAAAAACCATATAAGAAGAAAGAAAAGAGTACGAACCGATATATTCTTCGTGTAAAAATCGATTATTATGTGCTAATTTATCAAAAGCAACAGAATTTATCAGAGAAGATGAAATATTATTCAGGAAAATCTCTTCATTTGAAGTTCCAATTAAGAAACCACTTCTATCGTAAACATTAATATCCACAAAGTGGACTGCCGACAAATCTGTCAAAATATCTCCAAAAGCAAAGTCTGAAGGATTATCTAAGTTGCTGATATAGAACTCCAATTCCTTGCAAAGCGAGTGCGTTTTCTCGGTTAAAATATTCTTGTTCTTATTGTTATTCAATGAAACAACAAGAAAGATTGAAAAAATGCCGATAATCAAACTAATAATTATGAAGAAAACAATTGAAAAATTTTGAATTTTCTGCTTAAGACTCAGTGAATTAACTAACTTTTCGTGCAAAAATAATTTCATCAAAAATCCCGAAAGGAAATAAAAAACGAGCAAACTGATGAAGAACAAGGAAAACGGCGAAATTGTGCGATTAAACAGATTATAAGATTTACTAATGATTATAATTATTTCATCTTCAGCAGTATAATCGAAAACATAATGCTTATAGCCGTGTTCTGTAAAATAGCTTTCATTTGTAATATTGTGCGCATCAATATCCAAATTATTATTGTAAGAAAATTTTCCAATACTTCGTATCAAATAATTATCAACATAAATTGCAATAGAATATTTGCTAAGATTGATGCTATATAACTGTGATTCAGGCGTTGACACTAATTCAGAGTATCCAATTCCTTCAAGATTATACTTCGGAATAACGTCAAACCAAATATCATAATTCTTTATTTTTAAATGATAAATGTAATACGGCACATCGCCAAGATTTTTGATATAAGTCAAATTATTATCAGAAGTTTCTGTTCCGTAATTATCTATAAACCAGTGAAAATACTCGTTGCAATTATAAATATTTGTGTCATTATCAATGTTTATTGTAGTCGCAGAATCAGCAATAATGTATTTAACATAATATTTCGACAAATAACCGTGATTGAACGAACTGCTGATGATATTATTAAGATGCATTGAGCTGGCATTGGGAATTAAATTGCTCATTAACAAATTGTTAATCGTTGAATCTTTTCCAAACTCACTGAAAACCCAAGTGAAAGTTTGCTCAACAAGCGGATTTCTCACAAAAATATTATCCTTTGCAATCAGCTTGGCATTTATTTCCTCCCTCCTATTATTCGATTGATTATAAAAAATTGTTAGAGCAACGGCAATGATACAAATGATTGAAAGTATTGTGGGCGAGAGAGTTTTGTTATTTTCACTTTTTAGTAATTGGAAAATCAGATTTGAAACAATTATTGCAATTGTAGTGGCAATCAGCAATATAGATAGAAAAATTAAAACAGAAAAAATATTGATTTTAGTAAATTGTAAAAATATTGATTCGCTATTACTAATGATAAAAAGCTTGTAAATTGCTATAAAACAGAGAATTGAAAGTATTGTAAATGTAAAATGAAATAAAAATGAAATAATTGGTTTCCTCGTTTTATTATCGCTATTTCTATGGCAATTGAAATAGAAAATGATGATAATCAGTAAGTAAAATGAACTGATAAAAATATCTCCCGGGCTGTCCAACAAAAATGAAATACCGATTTGTTTGCTAAACACAACAGAATGAAAGAAATGCAGCAAATAAATTGTCTTGAAAAGCAAACGCAAGCCAAGTGCCATTATTAGTCCCCGGAAAAACTTTTTATTACCATTTAATCTTTCCAAAAAATTAGATAAAAACAACACATAACAAACACATAAACAAGCGAATATGATAAAGAGTACCGATGAAAAGTTTGAAATATGGAATTTTGTGCAGCATTTATCATCGTTTTTTACTGAGAAAAGACAGTTGCCGTAAGAATCAGTAGCAGAGCAATTGCCGGTAGTAATTGTTTCCGAAAAAACAAAATCGTAATTATTGGAAATTTTGAAAATAGAACTAATATCATTATTAACATACTGATTTTCTATCGGATATGTGTTTTTCAGCGGCAACATTATCACTAAAGCAATAGTATCTTTTTTGTAAATATTACAGTAATTAATGGAATTGTTTGTGTGGTAAATCGGTTCATCAAAGAGCGGCGAAAGTAATGCAGGATAGTTGCTGACATTATTCGACCAAAAAGTGAGAGATGAATTAGTATAAATCAGATATGTAGCAAAATCTGAGAAAGAATTTTCATTGATATAAGAAAAATAATCATCATTCGCGTTTTTAAAGAATTTGTTTGCGAACGTTTTAGATTCATTTTCAAAAGTGGCAATTGTGCTTTCTACTCTTCTTTTAGTATGCTTGTAAGAGTTTGTTGTATATAGGTAAAACTCTGTACAAACGATAGTTATAACAAGAATTAAACACGAAAGCAGGAATTTTTTTTTATTTTTCTTCATAATATCATAGTAATGGTGCAAACAATCGACACACAGATTCTTTAATTTTTGTCATTATCGGGCGTTTTTTCCAATCCGCTAACACAAGCTCCTCGCAGTTTTTTAAATCCTCAAAAAACATCTTACGCATCTCAGTATTAAAATGTTTGTCATAAAAAACCGCATTCAACTCATAGTTTGAAAAGAAAGAACGGTAATCATAATTTGTGCTTCCGACAGTTGACAGGGAATTATCAACCAAAGTTACTTTTGAATGAAGAAAACCTTTCTTGTAAATGTAAAATTTCACGCCAACGGAAGCTAAATTATCTATATATGAGTTTGTTGAGTAAGAAGCAATTTTGCTATCAGACTTCTCCGGAATGATGATTACAACCTCTACCCCACTCAGAGCGGCGTTTTTGAGAGCCATAATTATTTCATCGGGAGGAGAAAAATATGGAGTTTGTATCAAAATTTCCTTTTCTGCGTTTGTGATTGCAATGAAAAATGTGTTGAGAATGGATTGATATTCCGAATCCGGACCCGAATCCACAAGTTGAACGATACATTCTTTTTCAGTAGTAAGATCACCGGAAAAAATTTCCGCCTCAAAGTCATCAGTTTGTTTGCTCACAAATTTCCAAATGTTGAAGAATTGCAGTTGGAAAGACTTCACAGAATTTCCGCAAACACGCACAGCGGTATCTCTCCAAAAGCGCTTATTTCTCTGATTACCATTATTTCTATATCTATCCGCAATATTTATACCGCCGGTGTATGCGATTTCCCCGTCAATAACAACAAGCTTTCTGTGGTCGCGAATATTCACATAGCGAAACAGTTTCGGAGTGAATAAAGGCAAGAAAGAAAATACTTCTATATTATTATCTTTTAGCAACTTAAACATTTCTTTGTTGATTGAGCGAGAGCCAAAGCTATCAATAATAAAACGAACTTTGACACCCTCTTTAACTTTTTGTATCAAAAGATTGATTATTTCCTGCCCAATATCATCATTATCAAATATATAAAACTCTAAATGAATATGTTTCTTCGCATTTTTTATATCATTGATTAGATTATGAAAAAAGTCCTCGCCATTAATAAGTAACTTAACATCATTATGATAGGTAGGTGATGCGTTATCAAAAAGATAAAGCATGTTGATAATTTTGTTCCATTCTTTAAACGGCGAATTTCGTTTTGTGGACGTAGTGTGCTCAATCGTTGAATACATTTCCGCTTTCCACAAACTAATTTTTTGCCGTTCTTTGTGCCATTTTTTGGAAACGAAAGTCGATTTATTCATTTTGTAGGCAAGAAATAGAAACAGGATTAATCCAATAACAGGAAACACGACGAGCATGCCGATAAGTGCTGCCGAATAAACAGGTTTTCTGTTTTCCAGCAGAACTTTTACCACGACAGCAATAATAACGATATAATATATTACTGCGAGTATTAATAATATGCCCTCAATTCTCAACATTTTTCACGATAATAAAATGATAATCAGCACAATATACAAATTGTTCCACGTGGAACATCTATAAACCTAATAAAACAATCAGCACAGCAATGTCTGCCGGAGAAACACCCGGAATGCGGGAAGCTTGCCCAACAGTTGAAGGCTTAATCTTCGATAATTTTTCTCTTGCCTCGTATGACAAATTCGTCATTGAAAAATAATCTAAGTCAGATTTCAAAACAATTTTATCAATAGAAGAAAGTTTATCAGCCAGCATCTGCTCTTTATCAATATAACCCTGATATTTTATACTTATTTCTGTTTGCTCAATAATCTCTTCGTCTAAATTGTTTTCGTCGATGAAAGTTTTTAATAAAAAAGAATGTTCTGCAAGTTCTGTAATATGAATGTTTGGACGAAGAATTAGTTTGGAAAGCTTGCTCTTTTCCGTTAAAATGGCAGAGTTATTTGCTTCAAGAAATGGATTTGCTTCTGATGGAGTAATGGAAGTTACTTCCAAAAAGTTGATGAATAGTGTCGCTTTTTCAATCTTTTCTACAACTCTTTTGTGCCTGTTTCCATCAGCCAATCCCAATTTGTACGATAGGGGAGTAAGCCGAATATCCGCATTATCTTGACGCAATAATATTCTGTGTTCTGCTCGAGAAGTAAACATTCTGTACGGCTCATCAACACCTTTCGTTATCAAATCATCAATTAAAACACCGATGTATGCTTGCGAGCGACTTAAAATAAATGGCTCTTTTTCGTTGATTAAAAGGTGAGCATTGATGCCCGCCATCAAACCTTGTGCAGCTGCTTCCTCATAACCGGTAGTTCCGTTTATTTGTCCTGCGAAAAATAATGATGAAATCTGCTTAGTTTCCAAGCTTACTTTCAACTGTGTCGGCGGAAAATAATCATATTCGATAGCATATCCGGGCTTGATAAACTTAGCATTTTCAAAGCCAACAATCTTTCGAATTGCCTTATATTGCACATCTTCGGGCAAAGAAGAAGAAAATCCGTTTAGATAAATTTCTATTGAATTCCAACCTTCCGGCTCAACAAATAATTGATGCTTCTCTTTGTCGGCAAAACGATTTAATTTGTCTTCAATAGAAGGGCAGTATCGTGGTCCAACGCCTTGTATTCTTCCTTGAAACATTGGCGATTTTTCAAAGCCTTCTTTCAAAGTTTCATGTACTTCTTCCGTCGTATAAGCGATGTAACAACTCCTTTGTTTTGCGATTTTGGGAGTGTTTGTAAAGCTAAATTTCCCGCAAATTTCATCACCTTTTTGCTCCGTAAGCTTAGAAAAATCGATAGTCCTACTGTCAATTCTGACGGGAGTGCCGGTTTTCAATCGCTCTACAGCAAAACCAAGCTCTTTTAATTGCTCGCTAATTCCTTTTGAGCTACTCTCCCCTATTCTGCCGCCCGGAAATGATGTTTCTCCAATGTGAATAATTCCGTTTAAATATGTGCCGTTTGTGAGTATAACAGTCTTAGAAAAAATCTCTTTTCCGGTGATAGTTTTTACGCCAAGAACACGATTGTTTTCGATAATTAAACCATTCACATTATCGGAAATGAAATCAAGATTATCTATTTTTTCCAATATTTGTAGCCATGTTGACGAGAACAACATTCTATCATTTTGTGTTCGCGGACTCCACATTGCCGGACCTTTTGAGCCATTCAGCATCTTAAATTGTATCATTGAATGGTCGGCAACAATTCCTGTGTAGCCGCCCAAAGCATCAATTTCGCGAACAATTTGTCCTTTTGCTACGCCACCGATTGCAGGATTACACGACATTTGCGCAACCAAATCCAAGTTCATACTAACCAATAAAGTTTTTGAACCTAAATTTGCAGCTGCTGCGGCAGCTTCGCAACAGATC
>JGI994J12354_10004372_pt1 | contig 12735 bp, 13 predicted proteins | sample IntmicLarv3ML3BL_FD_12354 | JGI IMG/M metagenome (IMG submission 12354)
ATATTTACTACGCTACGGGCGAGAGTGCGGAAAAAATAAACCGCCTGCCACAAGCAGAAACAGTTAAAGGTAAAGGGTACGATATTCTTTGCCTTACAGATGATATTGACGAGTTTGTTATTAATATTCTTGATTCAGAGGGAGATAAAGAATTCCGCTCAATTTCAGGCGGAGACTTAGGGCTTGAAAGCGAAGAAGAAAAACAAGAACTGCAAACAAAAGCCGAAGAGCATAAAGACTTATTTGCCTTTATGAAGACCACACTTAACGGTAAGGTTACTGACGTACGCCTTTCACAAAGGCTTGTAACACACCCTGTATGTTTAACGGCTGAGGGCGCACTTTCAATAGAGATGGAAAAGGTGCTTAACTCTATGCCCAGTGCAGATAAGATTTCTGCCGAAAAGGTGCTTGAAATAAACATGAACCACCCTGTTTTTGAAACATTACAAACACTTTTAGGCAAAGATGATGAAAAGCTTAAGCAATATACCGCTTTGCTTTATAACCAAGCTTTGCTAATAGAAGGCTTGCCCATTGAAGACCCTGTACAGTTTGCCGTTGATATATGCGAGCTGATGAAATAAATATTTTACTATGTATAAATACACTTAAATTGAAGCACAATATGCAAAATGCATATTGTGCTTTTTATTTAGCTTTCAAATTTTGCCCTTTATCTCAATGGGTTTTGCATAAACACATAAATATTATTGTATATATGCATCTGTAATGTTTGTATAAAAATACTAAAATACGCAAATATTTGTATAATTTACACATAATTTACATATATTTTAGGAAAAAATTGTATATACTAATGATTTTGAATGAAATAACTTGCATTATTTGGTATCAATTATGTATAATTACACACATCTTACAAGTTTTGGAGGAATTATTAATGAAAAAATTTATATCTATTGTGCTTACAATAGTACTTGCGGTTACTTTACTTGCATCTTGCAAAGGTAAAGACCCTCAGGGCTACTACCCCGGCACACCAACTAAGGACAGTATTACCGTAAACATCGGTGGCGAACCACCTACAATGTTTAATATTTTATCTATCGACTCTTACTCTAACACAGTATTAAGCCATGTGTTAGACATGCTTGTTATTAAAGACCCCACCGGTGCTATTGTACCTAACGCGGCAGAAAGCTGGGAGTATGATGAAGATACTTTAACCTATACTTTCCACATTCGTGAAGGACAAGTATGGAGCAACGGAGACCCCGTAACCGCACACGACTTTGAGTTTGCATGGAAGTCTCTTTTGAACCCTGAATTTGCAGCTACTTATGCTTATTCCGCCTTTATTTTGAAAAACGGCGAAGCTTACACAAATGGCGAGGTAACCGCTGACGAAGTAGGCGTAACCGCTTTAGATGATTACACCCTTGAAGTTATTCTTTCACGCCCTGTGCCATACTTTTTAGATGAGATTTCAGGCCCGCTGTACGGCCCATTAAACCAAAGTGCGTATGAGGCAATTGTTGCTGAATTTGGCGAAGGTAGCTACGGTACAGACCCTGACAAGGTTGTAACTAACGGCCCTTACACCATTACCGAATGGAGCCATGAAGACTATTTGTTAGTAGAAAAAATGGAAGGCTATAACGGCGTATTCCAAGTGGCTATTCCTAAAATCTACTTTGATATGATTTCTGATGCAAACACTGCACTTAATGCATTCCGTGCTGGCGAGCTTGACTACATCCATGAACTATCAGGCGAACAAGCTATTTCTTTAATTGCAGAAGGTGCGCCTGTTATGGGTTACCAGTCAACCACTATTCAATACATTGACTACAACTATGACTGGGCAGGCCTTGACAACGTAAATATCCGTATGGGGTTAACTCTTAGCCTTGATACACAGGCTCTTTGCGAGAATGTATTAATGGACGGCTCTCAACCTGCGTACAACATTGTAACCGGTTCTATTACAGAACTTTCAACTGGCGAGCCTTTTACAAACCGTGTAGGCCCATTGTTTGAGTATAACCCTGAACTCGCTTTGGAACTATTTGAAAAGGGCCTTGAAGAAGAGGGCCTTACAAGAGAAGACCTAAACTTTGTTATCATCTGTGATGATAAGGATGATGTTAAAAAAGCATGTGCGTTTATTATTGAACAATGGAACACAGTGCTTGGTATTGAAGTAACAATAGAAGCAATGCCATTCAAAAGCCGTATTCAACACCTTATAGACCAAGACTTCTGCATGTGTTTTGATGGCTGGACAACAGGCAACAACGACCCTATTGATATTATGGAAGTATTTATTTCTACAAACGGCAACAATGCTGCCAAATACTTAAACGAAGAATATGATGCTTTAATGGCACTTGCAGCTATGGAAGCAGATGAAGAAGCACGTTATGAGCTTCTTGCACAGGCTGAAACACTGCTTGTAGGCGAAGACATGGGCCCAGGCCCGCTGTACTTCCCGTTTAGAAACGTTATTGTATCTGAAAAGGTTAATGGCCTTGTAAGAACAGGCTTCCAGTACACTTGGCGTTTTGCATCAATTGATGAAAGTGTTGTAAGTTAATTATTATCCTCCTCTTAAAGAAAAATATCCGTGAGTGGATTCTCACGGATATTTTTCTGTTTGAATAAAATAAAAAGATAAAATTAGTTAGTACTGTTTGTACTTTTCTTAAGCTCAGTAATTTCTACATGACTTTTTGAAATAGCAGGCAAATTAACTTTTGTTATAAGAAATATGTGTTATACTTAAACCAAAAAGTAGGGGTAGAATATATGATAAGGGAAACAGCAGGTATTACTTATACTTACACAGCTAAAAAAGTAAAAAACATTAACCTGCGCGTCGGCAGAGACGGCTTGGTTTCTGTTTCTGCTCCTACTAAAATGTCCCTTTCTGCTATAGACACCTTTGTGCAAGAAAAAGCAAGCTGGATAAAAACCGCACAAATAAAACAACAGCAAAGAGATATTAAAGCAGAGCATTTTTCAAGCGAAATTTCAGCAGAAGAGTGCTTGCCATTATTCAAAGAAATTCTTGAAAAGTGGGCAGTACAAGTAACGTACGCTCCGCCACAAATTAACCTTGCCGTTAAAGATATGAAAAGCCGTTGGGGTGTTTGTTATCCATCTAAAGGCAAAATTGTGCTTAACAAAAAGCTTGTTGCTTTCCCTTATGCCTTGCAAGAATACGTTATTGTGCATGAGCTTGTGCATTTTAAGTACCCAAACCACCAAAAAGGCTTTCATGATGAAATGCAAAGGCTTATGCCTGATTATAAACAGCGCAGAAAGGCTTTACGAAGTTCTGTTTAGTGTGCCTTGATTTTAATGCTTGTAAAAGGTAGGTGTGAATATGCGTTATGATAAAACCGAAGAAGACCAAAGTTCTTTTGGCGTTGGCACTTTGAACGAGAAGAGTTTGCATTCTATACTTAAATACCGCATTGAGCCCAACCCTGCCTGCCACGAAATAAAAATAGGAAGACATATAGTAGACATACAAAATGAAGACGGCATTTTTGAAATACAAAGCGCTGGCTTTTATGCACTTAAAGCAAAGCTAACAGCACTGTTACCGCAATACAAAGTAACTGTTGTGCACCCTGTTATACAAACAAAGTGGGTTTGCTGGGTAAACCCCGAAACAGGCGAAGTAAGCAAGCTCCATAAATCTCCGAAAACTGGGCACGCGTATGATATTTTAGCCGAACTATACCGCATACGCCCTTTTTTACTGCACAAAAACCTTTCTTTTAAGGTTGTATTGCTTAATGCTGAAGAATACCGTTTGGCTGACGGTTGGGGTAAAAATGGCAAGCGTGGCTCACACAGAATAGAGCGTATACCGCTTGAGTTTTTACAGGAAGTAAATCTTTCTTCGCCTGAGGATTTTTATGGCTTTGTACCTGATGCACTTGCCCACGAATTTACATCAAAAGAATATGCAAAAGCAGTAAAAAGAAACGGGCGCTTTGCAAGCTGGGCATTGCTTGTTTTGCAAGAGTTAAGCGTTGTAGAAAAAAGCGGAAAACAAGGCAGGGCATTTTTATATAAACGCTTGTTTTAACATGAAAATTTATACCTTTTCTATTGACACAAACACACTTATGGAATATATTATAACCACAAAAACAGAGTAGGGTACCATGCGTTAAGTGCCACCCGGACGGGGAGTTGCCGGGCGGACGAAAAGCTTTTAGCTTGCGGTGCGGTGCCCGCATCCCACTGTAGCATAAGCAAGAGGTTTAACCCCTCCTTTTTTGCTGCGTGGACATTCACGTTTTGCAAAGTAAAAGGAGGTTTTTCTATGCAAAATAAAAGCAATAAATTATTAAACGGGCAAAGCTACTGGAAACAGGCTACCGCCGAAATTAAAACACTGCGCAAGCTTGTGTTTGCGGCTTTGGTAATTGCCCTGCGCATTGTAATGTCTGGCTTATTTATACCTGTAGGAGCAAACTTGCGTATTTACTTTAGCTTTTTTATTTCGGCGCTTGGCGGTGTTGTTTGTGGGCCGGTGCTTTCAATTTTAATAGGTTTTTCGGCTGATATTTTAGGCGTTATGTTTTTCCCTAGTGGGCCTTACTTTGTCGGTTACACTATTTCTTCAATGCTTGGCGGGTTTGTTTATGGTATTTTTTTGTATAAAAAACCTATTTCCGCTCTTCGGTTGTTTTTGTGCAAGGCCACAATAAACCTTGGTGTTAATGTGCTTCTTGGCAGTTTATGGAGTGCGATACTTTACAGCAAGGGTTACTACTTTTACATGATACAAAGCCTTTCAAAAAACCTGCTTTTGTTACCGCTTGAGGTAGTGGCGATTTATTTATTTTTCAAGCTTGTATTACCTGCCGCTGCACAGGCAGAAATGATACCCAAAGAGCAAGTAAATATTACGATTTGGGGCAAGAGTACCAACCCATAAATAATTGCAAAATAAAACGGAGTGCTTTTGCTAAGCTACTCCGTTTTTTTGTTTTATTGCTATTCTATTATTTGCCTTCTTCTATTGGTGGTGCAAGCGGAAATGCCTCATCAGGCATTGCTGCGGTTTTTTCAACTTCTTTAAGGCTTGCAACAAGGGCTGCAAGGTTTTGTATTTCACTTGGTATAATAAGCTTTGTAGCCCTGCCGTTAGCCACTTTTTCTAAAGACTCAAGGCTTTTAATTGCAATAACCTTATCTGTCGGTGCGGCTTCATTCAGCATCCTAATACTGTCTGCCAGTGCCCTTTGTACAAGCATAATTGCTTCTGCTTCACCCTGCGCTTCTTTAATGCGTTGTTCACGCACTGCATCAGCACGCAAAATAGCGGCTTCTTTTTCGCCTTCTGCTACAAGAATGTTACTGTGCTTTTCGCCTTCTGCACGAAGTATGCTTTCACGGCGCTGGCGTTCCGCTTTCATTTGTTTTTCCATGGCATCTTGTATTTCAGATGGCGGTAAAATATTTTTAAGCTCAACCCTGTTTACTTTTATACCCCACTTATCAGTCGCTTCGTCTAAAATAGTAGTAATTTTAGCATTTATTGTATCACGAGAGGTAAGGGTTTCATCAAGCTCCAGCTCACCTATAATATTTCTAAGTGTTGTTGCACTTAAATTCTCAATAGCAAGCAGTGGGTATTCAATACCATAAGCATACAGCATAGGGTCTGTTATATGGAAATATACAACTGTATCAATTTGCATTGTAACGTTATCCATAGTAATAACAGGCTGTGGGCGAAAGTCTGCAACTTGTTCTTTCAGTGTTACTTTTTTTGCAATTCTGTCAATAAACGGAATTTTAATGTGCAGGCCTGCCTGCCACGTACCACTGTATGTACCAAGCCTTTCTAATACATAAGCGTCTGACTGCGGTACGATTATTACATTCATAATAACACCTAATAATATTACTAAAATTATGGCAACAACTGGGATATATTCCATTTTAACTAATCTCCTTCATCAATTTATAATGTGTGGTAATTGTTTTACTGTCAAAATCCTATTTAGGCTCTACTATAAGGGTTACACCTTCTATAGCAAGTACCGTACACAGTGCCCCTGCGGGAATTTCTACATTACTTCTTGCTACCCAAGATACATTATCTACCTTAATGCGTCCATTTTTGTTTTTCTCAATAGCTTCCAGTACCTCACCCGTTTGCCCTATAACACGGTCAGCATTCGTGGGTATATGTTTTTTATTAAGCCTTTTTTTAATAAACGGGCGTGCAATTACAAAGGTAATGGCAGATATTACCACAAACACTATTAACTGTACCATTAATACAGGTATGAACAAAGCAACAATAAATGCCGCAACTGCACCTACAATAAACCAAATACAAACAAGTGCCGCTGTAGCTGCTTCTACAACACAAAACAGTGCAAACACGCCAAGCCAAAAGTATACCATATAAAAAACCTCCCTTCGGTATTGCTTTTACACTTTTATTATACACCAATACAGAATAAAACAAAACTGTAATTTATGCCTTGTACCCCTTTTTTATTATATTAAAATATATTATAATATATAAACAGAATAAAAAGCGAAGGAGATACGATATGCCTAGCAATAGAATGAAACTTGAAATTTGCGGTTCAACATATGTTATTACAACAACTGATGAAGAAGAATATGTGCTGTATTTGGCTGATAAGCTTGATAAAGATATGGGACGTATACTAGATAATACGCCATCTGCCACTGTTACTTCTTCTGCTATTATAATTGCTTTGGGTTATTTAGATGAACTGCAAAAAACCGATAAAAGCGCTGACAATATGCGTGAACAAATTAGAAATTACTTAGAAGACGCTACAAGGGCAAAGCAGGAAGTAGTGCGGGCAAACCAAGAAATTGAACGCCTGCAAAGAGAGATAGACTACCTGCGCCGCCAACCGAGAGGAAATGAATGAGCATAGATATACTTGCCCCTGTGGGCAATGCAGAAATGCTAACAGCTGCCGTTTATAGCGGGGCTGACAGTATTTACTGTGGGCTTAAAGGGTTTAACGCACGCCAGAATGCTGAAAACTTTGACGGCGACGCATTACAGCGTGCCGTTTCTTTTTGCCATGCAAGAAATGTAAAAGTAAACGTAACGTTAAACACGTTGCTTTACAATAAGGAAATACCTGAGTTTATACAAAGCCTGCGTGCTGTATGCAGTGCCGGGGCAGATGCCGTTATTGTACAAGACCTTGCTGCGGCAAAACTTGTAAAAAGCCTGGCACCAAGCATAGAATTACATGGTTCAACCCAAATGGCGGTACATACGCTTGAAGGTGCTTTGGCATTAAAAGAATTGGGCTTTAGCCGTGTTATACTTGCACGAGAGCTTAGCAGAGAGCAAATAGTGTACATTACAAAAAACTGCGGTATAGAAACTGAAATGTTTGTACATGGCGCTCTTTGCGTATGCCTTTCAGGCCAGTGTTACATGAGTGCTTTTTTAGGCGGACGAAGCGGAAACAGAGGCCTTTGTGCAGGCACATGCCGTTTGCCTTTTAAAAATGAAGGTGTTGCATACAAAGAGCACGCTTTAAGCCTTAAAGACCTTTCTTTAGTACCATATTTGCAAGAGATTAAAGAAATGGGCGTTTCTTGCATAAAAATTGAAGGACGTATGCGCACGCCGGAATACGTAGCAACCGCTGTTACTGCATGCCGTAATTCTTTACAAGGCAATACTTTTGATGAAGAACTACTTGAAGGTGTGTTTTCCCGCTCTGGCTTTACTGATGGCTTTTACACAGGCAACGTAACCAAAGAGGTTTTTGGAAGACGCACACAAGAAAATATGGACGATACAAAACAAACCCTGCCAAAAGTGCGTGAACTATACCGCAGAGAATTACAAAAAGTACCTGTGCATTTTACACTTACCTTTGACGATGAGACTATAACCCTACACGCAAAAACCGATACTGAAACTGTAGAATTGCAAGCACCACATGATAAACAAACGGCACAAAAAGACCCCTCCGAGGCATACAAAAAAAGCCTTTCAAAAACGGGCGGTACACCTTTTTACTCTGAAGGTATAGAAATACAAAACCCTGCAAATATATTTATTCCTGCATCTACACTGAATGATTTACGAAGCAGACTGCTTGAAAATTTGTTGAATAAAAGAGAAATACCAAGCCCACACTTTTTTGATGAAGAAAAAGCTGTTGCATACACTGAAGAATATACAGCAACGAAAAAAAGCGGTATAACAAAATCAACACTGCCTATTTCTTTTAGGGTGCGCCTTGCAGGTATTTTTCAGCTTAGTGAGGATTTAATGAATGACGAAAGCATTGCGTATTTTGTTTTACCTCTACGTGAAGCTGGAAGCATACCCGAAAGCTTAAAAGCTAAAACCATATTAGAATTGCCACGCAGTATGTTTAACGGAACAGATGAACTAAAAAAAGATATTGAAAAAGCTAAAACACTTGGGTTTACCGCATTCGAAGCAGGAAACATTGGGCACATACCCTTACTTGAAGGTTTACACATACACGGTGGGTTTACGCTTAACGTAGCTAACTCTCTTGCATCAAATACATATGCGGAAATGGGTGTGGAAAGCTTAACACTTTCCCCCGAATTACCGCTTGAAAATATTGCGGACATACAAGAAAGTACGGCTGTTACCACAGGCATTTTGGGCTATGGGCATTTACCGCTTATGCTTACAAGGGCCTGCCCTGTACCCGCAGGCGAATTAGAAACCGAACAAGATAAAGCTTTTTTAACTGACAGGAAAAACGCTGAATTTCTTGTGCAAAAGGCAGAGGGTGCGTACCACATACATAACCCCATACCCTTGTACATGGGCGATAGACTGCACGAAGTACCCTGCAGTTTTGTTACCTTGTATTTTACCGCCGAAGAACAAGATGAAGTGAAAACGATATTTGAAATGTTTAAAAAAGAAAAACCTTTTGAAGGGCCTTACACAAGGGGCTTATACTACAAAGGTGCAATATAGAAAGGCTTAATGAATGATACTTAAAATTAAGAAAATGCGAGACGATGCACAAATACCGCAAAGGGCTACTGAAGGTGCAGCCGCAGCCGACCTTTGTGCTTGCCTGCCTGCCGAAGGCATTACAATAAACCCCGGCGAACGTGTAATTATACCCACAGGCATAGCAATAGAACTGCCAAGCGAAAGCTATGTTGCCCTTGTGTTTGCACGCAGTGGGCTTGGCACAAAAAAAGGCATAAGCCTTGCAAACGGGGTAGGAGTTATTGACAGTGACTACCGTGGCGAAGTACATGTGGGGCTTATAAATAACTCTGGTGAAGCATACACCGTGCAAGACAAAGACCGCATAGCACAGCTTGCTGTTTTCCCTATAATTAGTTTTGATGTAGAGCTTTGCGAAGAGCTTGAAGCATCCGAGCGTGGCGAGGGCGGGTTTGGCTCAACAGGTGTGAAATAGTTGCTGATAAGATATTTTGTAGTTATTTTTAACTGATAATGAAACGGAGAGATGTAAAATGAGCGATGTTTTAGTTGTCTTTTGCGTATTCACTCTTCTTTCGCTCCTATTGCTAATTGGTGGCCGTTTAGAAACTTACAAATTTCCTTTTGCGCCAATACAATACTCAATATCAGTAAATAATTTTGAAGAGCTTAAGGTGCAAATAGAAGAAGAGATTTTGAACAATTATTTTAAGAAAGAACCTGAAAAGCATTATGAAGATATGGGAACGGTTTACGGATATTCCATGAAAGCGTTTATGCAACACAAAGACTTCTACTTAATAAATATGAATATGCAAATAAGTAAAGATGATGATAAGGCTATTAAAAATTTTGAGCGAGAGATTTTGGCCACGTATACCCCTTTTTTCAGGAGGGCAAGTAGTGCAAACAACATTTTTATATACTGTTTTGATTACATACCGGAAGATATAGTTGCATCAATAACACCAGGTTGGAGTTTTTATGCCGGGTACCGCTCAACAGGCATGTTTAATTTTCCACTATTTGTTTCTTTTTATACGAAAACCGCATATTCACTAAATTTTAATAATGAACGCCCTACAATGATATCACATTCATGGGATAAGCACTTTGAGTTAATTTCTTCAGTTTTTGAGCAAAAGATTTAACAAGCATAAAGCGGAATTTATATATACTAAAAAGAAGTGCGTTTAAGGAGTACACAGTTTATGAAGTTGCAAAAAACATTTACATTTTTATTTTACTTGCTTGCGGGCATTATTTTAGGCTCTTTGCTTGCCAATTTTTGCAGAGGGATTAATTTTCTTTCATGGATGGGCTATGCCGGCACCATTGGCTTTGCGGCTGACCACCCTGCTATACTTGATTTATTAATAATAAAAGTTTCTTTCGGGTTTTCGGTAAGCGTAAGCGTTGCACAAATACTAACAATAGGTGCGGCAATGTACTTTTATAATAGAAGGTAGGCATATATGGAAAAGTTTATTTTGGCCTCTGCCTCACCCCGAAGAAAAGAACTGCTTGCAAAAATTATTCGTGAATACGAGGTTGTGCCTTCTACCGTTGATGAAGACGGAATACAGGCAAGCACCCCTGCAAAGCTTGTTGAAAAGCTTGCAATAGTTAAGGCCGAAAGCGTTGCAACCGCCTACCCAAACGCTGTTGTAATTGGGTGTGATACTATTGTTGAGCTTGGTGGCAAAGCACTTGGCAAACCGCACAACAAGCAAGAGGCAAAAGAAATGTTATATGCACTGAGTGGCAATACACACTATGTACATACAGGTGTATGCGTACAAAAAGAAAGCAAGCAAACTGTTTTTGTAGAAACAAGCGAAGTAACCTTTGCAAAGCTTACGGAGAATGAAATAGAAAGCTATATATCTACCGATGAGCCGTATGACAAAGCAGGCGGTTATGCAATACAAGGCCTTGCCGCAAAATTTATTACCTGTATACAGGGTTGTTACTTTAATATTATGGGCTTGCCCATAGCACATTTGTACCAAGTGTTAACACAAAGTGAATATTTATAAAAAGAGTTTGTTACGTATTGAGTAATTTTTGTATGTACGTTATAATATTATGTACTAAAGAATTTTTTGGTGAAAAGTAAGCTACAAGCGAAGGAGAAAGCGTATGTTCAGCAAAGACATTGGCATTGACCTTGGTACCGCAAACACCTTGGTATTTATGAAGGGAAAAGGAATTATTATGCGAGAGCCTTCGGTTGTCGCTGTGGATACAAAAACAGACACTGTGCGTTATGTAGGGCATGAGGCAAAAGAAGTTATAGGCCGTACACCTGGCTCTATTGTTGCTGTGCGCCCCCTTAAAGATGGCGTTATTGCAGACTTTGACATAACCAGCAAAATGCTTGAGATTTTTATGAAAAAAGCGACAGGAGGCAGCCGTTTTTCCCGCCCGCGTGTTATTATATGCATTCCGTCTGGCGTTACTGAAGTAGAACGCCGTGCCGTGCGTGAGGCCGCACTTAAGGCAGGCGCACGCCAGGTAAATGTTATTGAAGAGCCAATGGCCGCGGCGATAGGTGCAGGCCTACCCATTGCAGAAGCTATGGGCAGTATGGTTGTAGACATTGGCGGCGGCACAAGTGAAGTTGCCGTTATATCTCTTGGCGGCATTGTTGCATCTCGCAGTGTACGCGTCGGCGGAGATGAATTTGACCAAGCAATAATTGCTTACATTAAAAAGAAGTATAACCTGCTTATAGGTGAACGTACCGCTGAACAAATTAAAATTGACGTAGGCTCTGCCTTTAAACTAGATGATGAAGTAACAATGCAAATTAAGGGGCGCAACCTTGTTGATGGGTTGCCGAAAAATATTACTGTTGCATCTGATGAAATACGCCAAGCACTTGAAGAGCCACTTGAAAGAGTTGTACAGGCTATTAAAGAAACCTTAGAGCGTACCCCGCCGGAACTTGCAGCTGATATTATTGACAATGGCATTATGCTTACGGGTGGCGGTGCATTGCTTCGTGGGCTTGATAAGCTTATATCTTTCCGTACCGGAATTGATGTACACATTGCGGAAGACCCGCTTGATTGTGTGGCGGCAGGTACCGGGAAAGTGCTTGATAACAGCGAGATCCTAGATGAAATTCTTGCCGAGGCAGAGCGCAGATTTTAACCGAAAGTAGTTGAGGGGTTACCGGTACAAGGTATTGTGCTTCCGGTAACCCTTTTTTGAAGTTTACAGATATATTAATAACCCTTATCGCTAAAAGTTGAAGAGGTGACGTTTTGAAAAAATTTTTTAACTCAACAAAAATGAAGGTACTTGCCATAGTGCTTGTAGCACTTGCCGGCATGATGACTTACCTTGGTGCAAATGGTCACCTTTCAGGGCCACTACAAGAAGTTTTTATGGTTATTATGGTTCCGGTAAAAAAGGTAACTTCTATCTTCTCTGGCGGAATAGAGGGCTTTGTAAACAAATATGTAAGCATTGATGAAATTATTGCGGAGAACGAGCGCCTTCAAGCTGAAAATGATGCCTTGCGCGCACAGGTAATTGAACTTGATGAATTCAGAGAAAAAATAGAGCAATATGAACTTGAGTTACAGGTACACGAAGAACACCCCACGTTTGATACGGTTTCTGCCTCAGTAATTGACAGAGACCCTGCTGCAAGATATTTTTCCTTCACTATTGATAAGGGCGAAAAACACGGTATTGCGGTGTCAGACGTTGTTATTACACCTTCGGGTGTTGTAGGGCGTGTTGTAGAAGTGGGGCCTAACTAT
>JGI994J12354_10004373_pt1 | contig 12729 bp, 11 predicted proteins | sample IntmicLarv3ML3BL_FD_12354 | JGI IMG/M metagenome (IMG submission 12354)
CTGGTGGTGCTCAAACGAAGCTTTGATGACTCTGGACACACAGCTCATGAAATACAAAATTTTTCAGGCGATTCGCGATCCGGAATTTTTGTTATTGGATGAAGTGAAAGAAAAAACCGGACAAAAAGCTTTTTTTGAAACGCCCGACAATTTTTTATCGCTGCGCCAGCTTTACGAGATCGCCATGGAAAAATACGATTCTATCCTGCATGATATACGCGCGTGCAATACGACAATTCATAATTTTATCAATATATTTTTATCCCACCTGAAAAAGTTGGACTCGGAAAATTATGCCGCCGCTTGGTTTGATTTTATTACGAATCCCAATCGGGAAAAGCTTATTTATAATCCCGTGAGGAATGATGGGATTTTTTATGCGGACAATTTCTTTTCTGTCAGGTATGAGCCGCGGGAAGACGCTGAGGGCCGATTCCATATTTACGAGGAGCACACTTCCGAAATGCTGCAATCATTATTGCAAACAGATTTTATGAAAGCTTTGACAGTCAAGCACGTTATCCGTCGGTGTGACCATTGCGGACGGTACTTTTTATTAAAGACCGGCCACCACACAAAATATTGCGATCTGCCTGCTCCTGAGAATTCAAAATTCACCTGTAACCAAATGGGTTACCGCAGCAGGGGTGTCAAGGAAACGGCGCGGGACAATCCCAAGCACGGCTCTTTGCTTCGCGCGCTCAGCCGCATCGAAAAGGATTACAGCCGTAAAATTATTACTGAGACGGAAAGAAACGACCTGTTTAAATTGTCGCGGGATTTATATAACGAATCCATGACCTCAACCAAATATAATAACGATGATTTTGAAGAATTACTGCAATCTGAAAAGTTATATACAAAGCTTGGGATCGTCCGCAAGACAAAACCGAGAGGCCGTCCGAAGAAAGCTTCTGAATAATCGACAGGGAATAAAAATGGAAAGGGGTGATTTCCTTGGCCAATGAGGAATTGGTACAGCAATACTACGCCGGAGACGAATCCGCATTAATGGAACTGTATGATAAAAACATAGGGCTGATCCGGAGTATTGCAAATGAATTGGCTATTATATTTAACTGCCATAAGCAAAATGCAAATCACCCCCGGTATTTGTCCGAATACACGAAAGCGATATTGGCTGACCTTTACAGCGAAGGAAGCGCCGTTTTCTTTCTCCTTGCCCTCCAGCCAGCATGGCTTCAAGTTTATCTTCGTTTTTGCACATCATCCGAAGCGCCTCGTCATACCGCGTACCGCGGTTGAATTGCTTAACCGTCGGATTGATGTTGCCGTGGTATAGCTCTTCGAGCATCTTTCGCATAAAATTTCCCTCCATAAAAAACTTAGCGGCCACTCTCATTTTTCAGAGAATGACCGCTTTTCTGTTTTTCTGCCGACAAAACGCCTTGCCGGAATGCTTCGAGCTCAAGAATGGTATCAAGCTCCGTCCATGCGTCTTTGAAATTTTCAAAGAGTTTTTGTTGCTTGGGTGTGAGTGTCGCCACAAACGCGCTTTCTGCTTTTTCTTTGGCTGCAAACTCTTTTTCATGTTTTGCCAATTTCAGAAACGTACCGACCGATGGTGCTACCGCATTGTTTTCATCACTATAAATTTCAGCGATTTTCTCCAGTTTCATCTGATTCACCTCCTGTCAGCAACACACAGTACCACAGAAAGAAAGAGAAGTCCAGAGGAAAATATAATTAAAACTCAAAATAGTATTTATTTTCATATTGTTTAGTTGTCTACAAAATAATCTTGATCAATTTTGTAAATATTCAGAGACTTTACTGTTGAAATACCAACTTCATATTTAACCATTAATTCAGACAAATATTCACCAGCTATTAATTTAAGGCTTTTTTGTTGTTGTTTTCTTGTATAATTAATAGCTTCCTTGCTAAAAGAAGATGTCGTAATAAAAACGCCTTTTTGGATGTTCTCCATTGCACCAACAAATGCCTGTATTTCTTTCCTACTTATTTTTTTATTCCGATCGTACCGTTTCGCTTGAAGATAAATCGTATCAAGTTCTAATTTATCTTCGTATATTTTACCATCAACACCCCCGTCATGTGGTCCTCCAACAACAACGCCTGAGTGTTTGTCATAACCATACCCCATTTTTAATAAAAGATCAACTACTAAGTGTTCAAAAAAAGTTGGCGGAGCTTGTAATGTGATTTCTAACACTTGATTTTGAATAATACGAATATGATCTTCAAAAGCGTGTTGAATTCGTTCTTCTGGTAATATTTCAGCAACGGATTCACGTACAGGAGTAAATGCTTCCGTGGATGAATCAATAAGTGCATAGTAATTTGTTTTTTTCACCTGTTTGACTATTTTAAAATATTTCAAATGATGTGCCGTAGGAAAGTCCAATCCTATGCAATGCCTGCGAATTCTGCCATTTACAACCCCTAAGGGATTTTGTGCGCCAAATGTATAGAGGTTTCTATCAATAATTTTTAAATATATCTCTCTGGATGTCAGCCCATCTTTTTGTCCTGACAAAACGCATTTTATTGATTCAAGTATCGTCATTATTTAACCTCATTTCTTAATTTGCAGAATATTTTTGAATCGCCAAATTAAACCCTTCCAAAAATTCTTCTCTGGAGACAGGCTTGTCGATCAGAGGATAATCTTGTAAAAGATATGCTCCTTTTAATGAATATGCGTTTAACGTTTTTACACCTTTTTCAGAGAGCAGTGTTTCGTCTTCGCTATTTAAATATTGCAGCATGGCTTCTTCAAGTTTGCTACTATGTATATCAACTCCTAATCGTTTTGCTTCCGTGGCAATAAGCAACCCTGCAATTTGAGATCTACAATCTCTGTATGGATTAGGATATTTATCCACCATATCCTTAAGATCAGAGTCATCTTCATCCAATTTACAAGCAGCCATTCCTACCAAAGCACAACAGTAATAAATATCAAATTGAATAAACTTTGATCTATCTTCTGAAGCATGCGAACCGCCTCGATTCATTATATTGCCAAAATAGTCTTGCATATTTCTTGATATTTTAAAATGCATGATTTATTCCTCCCCTTTATGTTCGCGCTGATATGAATCAAAATATTTTTGCCCTTCATATAATTCAACTTTACCACCAGAATCAATAACTGTCATATATTGACTGTCTGGGTTTGAGTAAAATCTATCAGCAAATTGTTCAACTTCGGCGGATGTTACAAAAGCAATCAATTGATTAAACAGAGATGGAATGACATCAGCTACCGCTCGTCGTTTTTCAAAATCCATCTTTCCTGCGGGCGAATCAATTACGAATGGGAACTCAAGCTCTGATTTTTCAAACAGTGTCCCCAGAAAACAGTATGCAATACTTAAAGTCTGCCCCTCACTTGCACCATTTTTGTCTTTAAGTTTTATGTAATTATCAATATTTTCAATCTCTATTATATCATCTGTAATTACATTTTTTAATTTCTCATTGGTCTTTTTGATAATTTCTTTTTTCAAAGAATCGGTTGCTTGTTTTTTAATAGTTGAAATAAGTTTTTCAACTATGTCCTTTTTCCTTAATGCGAAACCAGTTTTTGTTGCCGAAGCAATTTTTATCTCGTATACCTTAATTGCATGTTCAGCCTTATACATATTATTGTCTTCGGTTAAGTTTTCATCGGAATCATTCTTAGATTCAATAATCTTTTTTTCTGTTTCCAATCCGCCCATTTTTTTGTTTAATTCATCAATTTTGCTCTGCAAAACACGTGCATCATCTCCACCTGCTTTTAAAAGTTTTTCTTCAATATTCCGATATTTATTGAGCAAGCGATTTTCTTCTTCGCGCAGATTACCCAAGGTATTAAGAGCTGTAATTAAAACCTCATCATGTTCACAATTCACAAGACTACTTTTTATTGCATTTAAAACAGATTGTTGGTCGCTCCCAAGATATTTTTCGGAATTATTAAGGATAGCCGACTTTTCAGGCTTTCCAATAGGCCTATCACATACACAAACCGGAGCCGCTGACAATTCCATGAAAAAATCTTTTGATATTGTCTTTGGCAGTTTTAGCTTCGTCATGCTATTGCCAAGGTTAACCATCCTTACGCATATTTCTTTACTAAGCAAATACGGCGATTTTACAAGTGAAATAATTTGTGCAACAGCGGTGCTTATTTCCCCACGGTTGTTTTTTTGTTGAGCTTCTATATTAGCTTTTTCCGTGTTAAGTTGTTCAAAGTTTTTATCCATTTCTTTTCTTTGAGTCTCAAAATACCCTTTTTCTGTTTCAATCTTTGTGATATCTTGATCCAAGGTTCTCAAGCGTGTTTTAAGTTTCTCAAGTCGATTTTCGAGTGAGTTTTTTCGAGACCGCAGATTTTTTATTGATGTTTCAGTTCCCGCTTTTCCTTCGGCATTCTGAACTTGTGAGAGTATTGTCTGATTCAAAGCAAGAATATTATCGAGTTCATCTAAACGATAAAGATATTTAATTGCCTCCTCCGCTTCGCTCGATTCATTGTCCATAGATTTTTGTGCCTGTTCTCCGTCAAAAACAAATCTGCGAACAAATTCCGTTGTAAATAAATCACTCAATGCTTCCGGAAAACGCCGTCCCGGTTCACGACCCTTGGGGGCAGCAGTATTTTCAATTTTAGCAATACCACTCTTATAATCCAATATCAAAAAATATTTGTATTGATTTTCATTAAATTTAGTTGTAACACTAAATCCACCATGTTCTACACTTTTATCATTAGGCTGAAAAGACTTAACGTCCTCGAGTGACCAATCAGCAGCGGTTCCATCCAATAAGCCTTTTATTAATGTCATGGTTGTAGTTTTACCCATTCCGTTTCCGGTCATTATAAAGCTATTTTTAATAAGCTTGCCGTCAGAGTTCAGAAATTTTAATTTTAAGGAAGATATTCTCCGAATATTTGAATATTCAATTTCAGTTATTACCATTTTCACAATTATCTTCCTCCTTATCTTCAATCATGGACAAAACAAATTTCAAATCATTTTCTGTTGCATTGTCATCGAATTTGTTTTTGATATACGCTTTTAACGCAGACTTGAAATCATTGGATTGCTCAGACTTGTCGACAACTTCATCAATTACTTTTTCAATTGTTTTATTTCGCATGTTCTTCTCTCCTTGTTTTTGATAATTCTGTGAGCCATTCTTTTCTTATTACATCAGAATTCTCGTCCTCATCATTTTCGGTAATCAAAATAAAATCTATAACGTTTGCTGTTTTTTCAGGCATATTTGCATTTAAACGTAGTGCTCGTCCTATTCTTTGTGTTGTAACTAACTTTGAACGATCAGAGGAGAAAAGAATAATATTGGTAACACTGCTTATATCAATTCCTTCAGAAATTTTTTGACATGTTAAAAGACATTCAATGATTCCATTTGAAAAATTTTCAAGATTTATTCTTTCGTCATCGGCATAATAGGTATGATATTTATCAGTACGCTTTATTAAAACGTCTTGAAGCTTCCTTCCAAACTCCCTTGTTTCAACAAATATTATGCTGTTTTTCAGCAATTCTGGCTGTCTTAAAACGAGTTTTTCAAACTCTCTTATTTTTAAGACGGCCGTTTTGTTGACTGATGCCAATTTCCTGTACATCTCAGCTTCATCGACGCTTTCACCTCTTGCTTTGCGCATGCTAAATCCTGCTATTATATCTCGCTTCTTTTTCTTTTCTTCATTTGTAAGCTCATAATCAAGCGGGATATAATTAAACTCGCAAAGAATTCCTTTTTTTATGGCATCTTCCAAAGAAAAAGTGTAAATAACATCTCCTATTTCATTCAAAAGAAATTCATTTCCTTCTTCATCATATTCTCTTTTAGGCGTGGCACTCAATCCAAGTCTGAACCGATATGGTGAAATTTTGCCGGACAAATTTTCAACCAAAGACTCCGAGCCAGCCCCATGCACTTCATCAAACACAAACAGCGAATCGTTATAATAATTACCAGGCATCATTTCAAATGAATCCAAAAGTTTCGTAAGATTCCCTGCTTCACGAGAAACAAGTAAAAATGTATTGTCGGGATGCATTACAAAATTCTTCATCATTTTCTGCGACCCATAATGATAGTTTATAGTCTTGGTCGGAAAGTTTTCTCGCATTTGAATTGCCCATTGATCAATCAAATCATTACCATACATGGTGATGATTGCACGTTTAATTTTATTTTCTTTAAATAAATGTTTGATTATTTTAATAGCTGTAATCGTTTTACCTGTGCCGGTTGCCATAGCTAAAATCCCATTTTGTTTTTGTAAAAACATTTCAACAGCAATATCTTGATGGAGCCATTTATTAAAGTTGTCTTTCGGTTTTTTGTAAGGCCTATTGGAACTGCGCAACTTAAAAATTTTATCCTTTATTGCTTCCGGCACTGTATACATTCTCAAGTTTTTTTCTCTATCATTCCATATTTTTTCAAAACGTGCGGCATCTGCATCAACGTATTCTTTTGTACCGGACCACGATGAAAAGACCTTGATGCTTTCGTAATTTTGATGACCTTGGTTGCTATCATTTAAAGAACCGGAAAAAGATAAAGCATCATTACCGCAATAAAAAACCCCGAATTTATCATGAAAATTGCCATTTTGCAAATCTTTACATGGCACTGCAAATTTCAAATCAATTATACCATCATAAATTAGCCACGAAAAAGTATTGAGGATGTCTTTTTCCATCTCTACTCTTAAAGTATCGACATTATCTGAAAGGGCTTTTGTAAAATGAGCAAACGCTTCAGTATCATCAGTTGTTTCCCTGATTGCGCATAAATCTGAATTTGAAAGAATAGGACTCGTAATTAATCGCATTTTGCCACCGCGAGAAGCAAAATCGCTTAACCCATATATATTGTATTGAATCCATCCTGTAGTAAAATATCCGACTCCTCTGTCATAACGGTCAGCCCATTTCAAACAAGGCGTGTAAAGTTCTGAAATAATATTATCTTCTGAAGTATCAAGATACGGCTTTATTTTGGGCCAGTTCATATTATGCTCACTCTCCTTTTTATATAGTGTTTTCTAATCTACATAAATGATTATAAAAGTCTTTACTGTACCGTTTTTCATTGTTTAAAAGAATGGCTCCTCGGTCAATATGTGCTTTGACTATTTTGGGGAAATATTCATCATCTACAATTTGTCGGTTTTCTCTATTAATAATCAAACATTTATAAATAAGATCAAACTCTCCAAAAATGGTTTGCCTGCTTAACTCTAACCCTTCATTATCGGTCAGGTAATCTGTATTTGATAATTTTTCCTCGTTTATTGAAAGGGCTATTGCCAATTTAGCTAATGCAAATGGTTGCAAGCCGACAGCTTGCCCAAGTCCAAAAAAAATATCTTGCGTTTGTTTTGATGTATGTAATTTATAAATCATATTTTACCTCCAAAATAAGTGTTTGCAAGCACTTGTGTGTTCCCGCTTTCTGTATGGTTTAATAAAAATCTATTAGATACTATATCGGCAATTATCTCATTATAGTCAGAAACGATTTCCTCATCCGTGGAGAGAACGATAACTTGTCCATCTAATTGCATAAAGAAGTTCTTTAAAATATTACTTCTATGTTCTTTATCGATTCTTGCGAAAGGAGTATCTATAATATATGGAACACTAATTTTGTTAATCCTCGAAAGGGCTTGATATAAAGCCATAATAAATACTTGTTTTTCACCTGCAGATAGTTGCTGTTTAACTTCCACGGGAATATCAAATTCATTATCCTGACTGTCTATTTTTTGAGATATAATTTCGTATGCATAAATTCCTAATTGGTCAATAATATATTCTTCCCCAAATTTGTTGAGCATAGAAATAATGTCTGCTTTTTTGTAATGTTTTATTCTATACGGAATAACGTTGAGACTTTCATTAATAAAAATACCATCAAGTAAATTAGATTTATTTATTAATGCTGAAAAATATTTTTTAAAGCCGCTTTCAACTTCTGCTATATATTTTTTATATAATATTTCTTGCAGTTCATCAAAAGCAAGCAGTGCCCTTGATGATATGTCTTTAATGGATTTTTTCTTAAGAATCAATTCGTAATTTTCGCGTGCTTTTTTCAATTGTGTTTCCGAACTTTTTAATTCTTCTCTTAAACTGGATATTTCTTTTTCACATTCAAAAATTTCATTAGATAATTTAGACTTCAGTTCGTTTATGTCACTTTTCCTTTTCAAATATTCATCGTAATTTTCAATACTACTTTTTTCCATTTTAGTCCGAATTTGTTTTGCTCTTTTTAATGATGATTCTATAATATCAGTTGCTTCTTTTATTCTGTTAGAATCAAAATTTATTAGATTGTTAATTTTAGCGATAAGATCAAATTGATCCCTTTTGGAAAGGTTTAAAATTATTTGGCTATCATCCATATGATCGAAATAATCTTGAATTTCGTCTATTACTTTTTGTGTTAAATCATCCGCAAAATTAATGCCGCTAAGTTCGAATGTATTTGCCAATATTGCTCTTATCGGTTCGGAATCAATGGATTTTTTGAAGCTCATACCTGTTTGAAATTTATCTTCAAGTTCAATCTGGTATTTCAAATATTCCAATTGATTACGTAGAATGATAAACGGCAGAACATTATTTGCTGCATCTTTCAACCACTTTCTCGTTTGTTCCCGTTTCGCTTCTTCTTTAGAAATTTGTTCTTGCATAGACATCCATTCTTTTCTGTCAACACCTCCATGTTTAGCATATTTTTTATTCAACAATATAAGGTCATCTTCCAAAAATGTTATCTGGTTTGAAATGGCTTCTTGTTTGTTTTTCGCTTCATCTATTTTACACGTTATTTTTTCTCTCTCATCAATTAAATAATAATACTTTTCTTCAGCTCCATGATTGCTTTCTGTTGTTCCACGGGAAATTCTCCGGAAATTGTCACGAATAATATCCATAGTGTCTAATCCACATAATTTTAAAAAAGCGTCTTTAAAATCGGTATTTCTAACACCATTGAATATGAATTCCCCGATTTTTTCGCCATCAAAGAAATAGAATTTAAACAAATTAGGAGGCAGTAGCTGCAAAAGATAATTTTCGAAATCACCTTTTTCTATTTCTGATACACAAATTCCATTCTTGTATAAATTGAAATTTTCAGTTATTTTTTTCCCGCTAAAAATCCAATATCTTTCAAAGGTATATGTATAATCATTCATGCCATCATCAAGCAAAAGGTCAATACTCACACTGGCGCGACCGTTTTTATTGATTCTTTCAGATGAGTTTATGAGGCTGTCGACTTCAATCATATATTTAGCATTATTGGATTCATATCCATATGCATGGCACCCATAAAGGCAAATTTTTATTGAATTAAATAGTGTTGTTTTGCCAGCTCCATTCCTTCCACCTATCAGCACCATGTTTTTCACACTATTTGAAACCTCAAAGTCGAATACATTTTCATCAATGTAAGGCCCGAGATTATTTATTTGAATTCTTTTTATCTTCATCACTTAACTCCTCATTAATAAGATTAAAATGCAACCATGATTGGTTAAGAATTTTATCGAATTCTTTTTGCAACTTATTATTTCTGGTTAGATGTTTGTTTTTATCAATTGATATTATTAGCTTAGTTAATAATTCTTCTTGAATATCATATTTTTGGGCGACATTATAAATTGCATCAACTGCTTCTTGGTCGAAAAGCGGAGTTTTATATTCATCCCAAGGAAGGCGTTCTTGCTTCACTTTATAATATATCTCTACCAAACTGCGCTTTGATAAATCTCCTTCATCATCCCACATTTTATCAATAACTTTTAATTCTTCTTTTGATATCAATTCCATTTTGGTTTCTTCTTCGAGTTCTAATAATTTTTCAAGAATGAGTTTGCGGGTGTTTAATGTGAAAGGGCCTAATCCTAATTCTCCGTTTGATTTGTAATACATTGATCCATCACGGCGCTTGGAATCTCGATAATCACCATTTTGGCGTATCGAAACTAACCAATTTCTAAAATCACGCAGTGGTACGAGCTCCTTTGCTCCTTTGTTAATAAAATTTTGTAAAGACTTGTCTTCTTTAACTATAGTACAACACCAGCAACCAAATCTCGAATTCCCTGTAACCGGTATTTTTTCTTTATCAACCTCACCAATAACACTTTGCTCTTCGCCCATATTCTCCCCTTGATAAAGATTGAACAAATATTTCAAGTCTGTTCCCCAGGGGCTCATACCTTCTTCTTTCAATAAAAATTCCCATACGAGCTCGTTAGAAACCTCTGTAATTGGGTTGTAAACATACGCATTCGGAATATCATTGTGCATGTTTAGAAGTTTCCCTTCAATTTCACGTGCCGTAATGCTTTTCAATCTGGTAAGACTTTCACTTTTTCTAACACCAAGAAGTATTACAATTTCTCCGCTTTCTTTAATTCTCTCGTTTACGAAAACATTCATAGGTGTAATTTTCAACCGTTCGGTACACCATCTAAATCCGGGAGGTTCTGGTGTAGGGTAGCCCAACCCGATGATGCAGCTCCAAAATGTCTGTTCGGCATACGGATATATAATATGAGATTCAATGCACAGTTCATCTTCTTTAGACGCATCATTAATGTTTCTTGACGAGTTATGCATATAATTTTTCACGATGGGATTCTCGACCATGGTGTCCGAAGTAATTATATAGATTTTCTTTTTTCGATCTTTTTTATCGAGTCTTTTTATCGCCTCATATACAAGGCTTACCAGTAAGGTAGAATCTTTTCCGCCGCTATACCCAATCAACCAAGGTCTATTATCGTGTTTATATACGACTATAATTTCCTTTATAATATCTTCAAATATCTTGAATTTTCCTGTGTATATCATATTTCACCCTCAAAAACTTTCTTTTCGCAATTCTTCTTGACTAATTGGTAATCCAAGAAGCCTTTTTATTTGAATATATGTTAAATATATCCCTTGTTCATTGCGATTGATTTTCCCATTTGGTTTTATTGCTCGTCCAATCCAACACTCTGTATTATTTCTCAACCAATCAATCCGATATAAACCTTTAAGACTTTCTTTCATATCTAAATCATCATACTCATAAAAAAATTCACAAAGGCGCCCTAACGCAAGAATGGTCAAACCTTGAGTAACTATATAATTTTCTCTTAAACTTTTTTTACTTAAGTCTCCACGATCCATTTCGTTCCATTCACGCATGTTTTCAACAACATTCATCCAAAAATACCGAATAAACGATTTATCCTTATCGATATTTTTCATAATTTTCACTATGCGTTTATTGGCATTATAGAATGTATTTAAAGTAAACATATTTGATGAATATTTACTCAAGTTATCTCGTTCTTTATCGGTATACTTCCTCAGGAATTCAATCGAGTTAATTAAATCCTTTGTAATAAGAGCAACTGGTTCTTTTGATTCATATAAAGTATTAAGGGATTTTGATGTTGTTACTGCGTGCTTATTTAAGTCTGTAAACATTTGCTGACTTCTTTGTAACCCCTTGTCTTTATATAAAACTACTGAAATCATTTCCTCTCTTAAAGTTTCATCTTCTTCAATCGCTAAATCTATAGCCGCTTTTCGATGTTGGCCATCGTTTATTAAAAATGAGGCATTCATATCTATTTCAAGACAACCTACATTTTCATTATTGTTTGTGGCTATAAATTTCATGTTGCCATCTACTGAAGCTGCTAATGCAGAAAAAACATAAGCCTCACGATTATTTAAGATATAATCTTTAATGTCAGGAATTCTAAGTTCGTTTAGTTTTCGTTGTGCTCTAAGCTCAGGATCGACATCGTTGTAATCAATAATAAAAATTTTACTAAGCAATCCTAATGGTATCATGCAAATATAATATTCGCTTCCGGCTTGAATCCCGCGCACAGCGGGAAATTGATATTTCAACATATAATTACCTCCCAATGATATACTTGCGTATATACGTAAGTATATCATTGGGAGGCGGTATTGTCAATATAAAAACTCGAAAAATGTCGAATTTCCTTTTAAAATTTCGCAAAACTTCAAATAGTGTATCTATTTGGGGAACATCTTTTTACTTTTTCAACCCCAACAGTTGCCTCACTCGCTTTTGCAAATGTTTTTCTGTGGCGACAAGTCGTTCTTCCGGCCAGTTTATAGAGGGATGCCGCTTAAATTCAAAGCCAATCAGCTTTCTAAGCTGTTGTGCTTGTGTTTTGCCCATGACTTCAGAACAGATGCTTTCAAATGTAACATTGACATAAGCAGGGAAGCGTGTTGCGGCATATTCATCAAGGGCGGCGATATCGTCTTTCATTGCGTAGTTAAATAATGAAAGGCCGTGGTCATATAAGGGCGCAGGTGCAATAATCGCTCCGGAATGATTGTCGCGCAGGATACCGAAGTTGCCGAAATGTCGGTCGGAATTATAAACTACAGCGTCAAACACTAACATGCTTCGTATATTTTCCGTGAAGTCTTCTCCCAGCTCTGCATAGTAATCTAAGCAAGCCTTTAATCCTCCGGTACGCACAATCCTACCAACAGGGATGAATGCGGTATCGATGCCTGTGAACAGCTTGCATTTCGAAGCCAATATTCCCTTCCAATTTTCCAAATCGTAGTCAACGGCATTTATACCCATCGCCCGTGCGACCTGACAGGCATAATATTCGCTGTACGGCTCGTTTCCGGTATTCGC
>JGI994J12354_10004374_pt1 | contig 12728 bp, 20 predicted proteins | sample IntmicLarv3ML3BL_FD_12354 | JGI IMG/M metagenome (IMG submission 12354)
GCCGCGTTTGATATCCCGCCGCTCTGCGGCGGGGCGGTTCATTATTATCAAAACATGGGTCTGATTTGATTTGCAATTTTTGATACGGTTTTTGAAGACCGCTGATTTTTTGGCTAAAGTACAAAGTTTCAGCTTTCGATTTTTCAATCGCACAGGCCAATTCAATACACTCGGTCATAGTGTCAAGTAGTCCAATACAAACGGCTTCATTCCTACACGGTGGCTGTATTCATCTATTGCCATGTTGTTCCATTCATTGATAATGTCCTCCGGCTTTTCAGTCAGAGAGAAAAGGTCTGCGGTGTAAACGGCTGCTTCCGCAAAACTCATGGAGCAGATTTTGACAACGTAATCCTCCGGCACGGTAAACCCGCGCTTTTCAAGAAAGGCGATGTCAATACGCTCCCACACATCCATTGAATCAAGTACCGTGCCGTCAAGGCCGAATATAGCGCCGTTGAAACTGCTTCCGCAAAATATCTGCTTTAACTCTTTTGTGGCCGCCGATATATCCGGCTGCGAGATTATGGCCGATACAACCGCCAGCCCGTCCACGCTGGCCGCCTTGAAGTCGGCAGCATTATCCTTGTTGATCCCGCCGATAACAACAATCGGAATGCTGACAATTTCACGAATACGGCGGAGTTCGTCCATTGTTACGATTTGGGCATCTTCTTTTGTTCCCGTGGGGAACATAGCACCGATACCCAAGCAATCAGCACCGTCTGCCACGGCTTGCAAAGCCTCTGCGACCGAGCCTGCCGAAACACCCAGCACCATATCGGTGCCGATAATCTTTCGGGCGGCGGCGGCGGGAATGTCGTTCTGTCCGATATGCACACCATCTGCATTGACAGCCAAAGCGATGTCAATGCGGTCGTTGATAATCAGCGGAATATTGTACTTGTTGGTAAGCCGTCTGAGTTCCACGGCGGTCTTGTAAAAATCAATAGAGGACATATCCTTTTCCCGGAGTTGCACCAATGTGCAGCCGCCGCGAATAGCCTGTTCGACCGCGTCGCAAAGTGTGCTGGTACTCATAAGGCTTTGGTCGGTCACAAGATAAATGCTGTAATCAATTTGCCTTTTCATCAAGAATTGTCCTCCTGCTCAGTATACCGGCATCCAGCTTTCCAATTTCGTCTATAAGCGCTGTACGGAAACTGCCAAAACCCTGCTGCCCGGCTTTCTCAAAAGCAAGCTCTCCCGCGATACCCATACACAGAATACCCCCGACCGCTGACACAAGCATATTATCGCTTGCGCCGCAGAAGGCTCCGACCAGCGTGGTACACATACAGCCTGTTCCCGTGACGCCTGCCAGCATTTCATGTCCGTTTTGTATGAGTATGGTATGCCTGCCATTTGATACCACGTCGGTCTTGCCCGTGCTTGCAACAACACATTCGAGTTTCAATGCGCAGCGTTTCACAATGCCTTCGGCGTCTTCGTGCAAATCCTCGGCAGATACATCCACGCCATTTGTGCCTGTGTGGTTATCGGCCAAAAAACGAATTTCCGACAAATTTCCACGAACAACGCTGAACCGTATCTTTTCAAGCAACGTCAAGGCCGTTTCATTTCGGAAAGGCGACGCGCCCGCGCCGACCGGATCGAAAACAACAGGAATGCCGCGCTCGTTGGCTTTGCTTCCCGCCATTATCATAGACTGAACCGTCCGCTCGTTTAGCGTTCCCATATTGATAACAAGGCTTGAGGATATAGCTGTAATGTCTTCCGCTTCTTCAATAGCGTCCGCCATGATAGGCGAAGCGCCAACAGCAAGGCAAATGTTGGCACAGTCATTGACCGTAACATAATTGGTGATATGGTGAACAAGCGGCTTTTTTTCACGCACCGCCGCAAGAGCCTCACATATTTTTTCTGTCATATCATTCACCCGCACTGCCTTCGCAAAATGTAATCGGTTTACCTTCTAATATCATGTTAGTGGTTCTCATGGCGCACATCTTGCCGCACATAGAGCAGGTATGCTTTTCGCTGGCCGGAGCGCTCTCGTAATAGCGCCTTGCTTTTTCGGGGTCAATGGCATATGTGAACATTTCATCAAAATCCACGCGGCGGCGGGCGTCGCTCATTTTGTTGTCTATATTCCTTGCGTGGGGCAGGCCTTTGGCGATGTCGGCGGCATGGGCGGCTATCTTGCTTGCGATAATGCCCTCCTTGACATCAGCGGCGTCCGGCAGACGCAAATGTTCGGCAGGTGTAACATAACAAAGGAAGTCCGCACCGCTCGACGCGGCAATCGCACCTCCAATGGCCGAGGTGATATGGTCGTATCCGGGTGCAATATCTGTTACAATCGGGCCTAATACATAGAAAGGCGCACCGTGGCAAAGCCTTTTTTGCAATGCCATGTTTGCGGCAATCTCATTGATGGCCATATGTCCGGGGCCTTCGACCATGACCTGCACATCTTTTTCCCACGAGCGCTTTGTCAGATGTCCCAATTCCACAAGTTCGCTGATTTGTCCCGCGTCGGTGCTGTCGGCAATGGAGCCGGGGCGCAGGGCGTCGCCGAGGCTCACGGTAACGTCGTATTCAGAAAATTTCAAGGATTTCATCGTAATGCTCAAAGAAGGGGTTTTCATTGCCGGTCATTTCCATCCAAGCAAATATGAGAGAGCCGCCGCGCGACACAATATTGGTCAGCCGTTTATCACGCTTAAAGCATTCAACGGCCCGCTTATTCAGCCCGGCATGAATAGTCATGAAGTCCACACCTTCTTTTGCGTGGGCTTCGATAACCCGCAAAAAATCGGCAGCGGTGATTTCGGCCAGATCCTTTTCAAGGTAGCCGATAGCGTCGTATATTGGCACAGTACCAATCATGGCTGGCGACATGGCGATAAGCTGCTGACGGAACACATTTGTTTTTCCATAATTGCTCAAATCCATAATGGCTTCGCATTTGAAATCAATCGCTGTTCTGACCTTTTCCATCTCAACATCAATGTTTTTGCAATCCCCCGATATACCCAAATTGACATTGATTTTTGTGCGCATTCCTTTGCCGATTCCCTCCGCCGACAGCGAGGTGTGGTTGATATTGGCAGGGATGGCGACCAGCCCGCTTGCAACAAGCGCCATGAGTTCGGGACATCCATGTATTCTTTCTTGGCAACCGTTTCCATCTGAGGGGTCACGATCCCTCGACGTGCCGCCTCCATCTGTGTTTTGCAGTGCATTACAATAATCCTCCCTTTTTATATAGTTCGTAGAAATGATGTGTGGGGCCGTTGCCCTTGCCGATTTCAAGCGAGTGGCGAATAGCGGTAGTTACATATTCCTTTGCCTTGCTGACGGCCTCCTTGACTGAAAGCCCCAGCGCGAGCTGCGACGCGACCGCCGATGAAAAGGTGCAGCCCGTGCCGTGTGTGTTTTTGGTTTCGATACGCTCGGTTTCAAAATGGGTGAACCCGGTTCCGTCATACAATACGTCAAGGGCGCTGCCGTCTTTATGTCCGCCCTTAATTACGATGCCCTTACATCCCATCTCAAATATCTTCACGGCGGCAGCCTCCATATCACTTACTGACGAAATGGAAAGCCCTGATATTTTCTCGGCCTCCGGGATATTGGGGGTCAACACGCCGGCAAGCGGAATGATACATGCGACAAGCGAATCAACGGCGGTTTCCTCCATCAGCGGACAGCCGTTTTTCGCGTACATTACGGGGTCAACAATGACATTATGCGGCTTATACTGCCGCAGCTTCTCAGCGACGGCCTCCATGCAGGCAGGGGTGGATAGCATACCGATTTTTACGGCGTCCACTTCAATGTCCTCAAAAACGGCGTCAATCTGTTTTCTAATCATATCCGGCGTCACGTCTTGAATGGCGATAACCCGGCTGGTGTTCTCGGCGACAACCGAAACAATCACGCTCATGCCGAAAACTCCGTGTGCCGAGAATGTCTTCAAGTCGGCCTGTATTCCTGCACCACCGCTGCAATCAGAACCGGCAATACTTAAAACCTTTTTCAAAATAGCAAATCCTCCTTATACTGCTTTGGGAAAACTATCAGCAGCGTTCCGTTTCCTACCGTGACGGTGCTTGATTTTCCAATAAATTCGTTGCTCACACCTATGGGGAAGGAGCTGGTTACGACGGCCTCGTGTAACTCGTATTTTAACCCTTTCAGACAAACTCCTTTTGCTTGGTCTGAAAGCGCAAATACCGAAACGAACCCTTTGTCATGCGGCGGAAATGCAACCGTATTATTGGTAATAGCGGTCAAAATGTTATCTTTGGCAAATAGAAATCCCCGCTTTCCGTATTGAGCAAGATACGCAAGCGTTTGAATATTGGCAAGCGTATGTTCGATTCGACCGCCCGTACAAGCGTGAAAACAGAACGTGTCATATCCCATTTTCATACCTTCTTTGACTGCGGCCAATGTGTCGGTGTCATCCGTCTCGCTGCTCAAAGTAATCACCTTCGGGTGATTGGGAACGCCGCCCAGCGTATCGAAGTTGCCGATAACCAAATCGGCGGTGATTTGCGCCTGCTCCAAATAGCGAAAACCACCATCCGCAGCGATGATGTAGTCATTTGGGCGCAGCGGCAGGTCAAGGCCAAAGAAATCCCCAGCGCCAATGATGTGGCAAATGTGTCCTTTCATGATCCATCACCGTAGAAAGGCTTCGTTGCTTTGTTTGTGTGTGCCATTGCTTTCCTCCTAAAATAAAAATAGAGCTTCCGCATTTGCGGAAGCTCTTAGGGTGGCAACAACGAAACCAATAGTCAATTTGTGAAAAAAAGGACACCTCCGTGTTCTGGAAGCGTCCTTAATCAAATACTGTTCCGTATTAATTGCTTCCCTACGTTGGTATTAACCAACAGGTTCAAAGGGTCAGGTTTTACCTTCTCAACTCCGAAGAGTCCCCCCGCAAAGTATATTATAACCTATACAAACGAATTTTGCAAGAGGTTTTCAAAAATTGCCGCGAAAACCTCTGTGAATCACCTCAAAGGCCAGCAATAATAGGCTTTAGAAAATAAGAAGTTTTTGCTAAAAAGGCTTGCTTTTTAACCCGTGGTGCGTAAGCTGTCACTCACAGGTGCGGCACCTGTAATTAAATTTTGAAAGGCAGGACACAAACATGGCTAACGTAACTTGGAAAGCAGGACAAATCACGGCGAAATGGAGGGACGCGGTTCCGGTGGAATTTTACCAAGACGGCAACGAAATGGCGCAGTACAAGAACATTGACATCGGCAAGTAGGGTTTGGCACATTGGCACACCTATGGCACATCCAAAACTACCCAATCCCGCCCTATTTCGCCGTTGAAAATGAAATAAACCCAAAAAATAAAAACCCCGCAAACGCTTGAAACATAAGCGTTTGCGGGGTTTTTGAAATGGCTGGCGACCCCCTCCGAAACAAGAACTGCTTCGCCGCTTGGTTCGCCCTCGCCGAAAGGCGGCTCTGTGCTGCTGTCGAGCATTTCTATGTAAGAAACCTGTTCGCCGTCGCGGATGTTATAGTATATGACCGTCTTGTTGTCGTATAGATAAATTGAGTTGATGAAGATGTCGATGACGCGGCGCTGGAATACCGGGTCGAGCAGGTCGCCGTTGCGGAAGGTTTCGAGCCATGCGAAAATCTGCTCTTTGGTGTAGCGGATTCCGTTGGCGATGCGCAGGCGGGCGAGGTCGGCTTCCATATCTGACTTCTGGGCTTCCAGCTGCTCTATTTTTTCGTAGTACCGCTGCCGGGCTTTTGCCGGGGCTTCGAGGGAGGCGTCCACCGCCTTTGTGACGTCACCGTCTATTTTTATGATGCGCTGCTCCAGCTCGCCCACCCGCGTGTCGCTGAATTCCTTGTCATAGGCCGCGATGATGCAGTCGGCGACGAAATCCCGGCGTTCGGGTGCCAGGACATACTCCACGGTCTGTTCCACGACATACCATTCCAAGTAGCCCTTTTTCTCGTTCAGCTTTTTGCAGCCCTGCCGCTTTTTCCGCTTCCCGCAGGCGTAATAGCGGTGTACCTTCCCGGTGCGGCTGGTTCCGGCATCGCCCACGAGCGCCGTGCCGCACATCCCGCAATAGGCCTTCCCTTGCAGCAGGTATGGCTCCTTGGCCGTCCCGGCGGCAGGGGCGTGGCGCTTGACTTCGAGGAGCTTCTGCACCTTGTAGAACGTTTTCTCATCGACGATGGCGGGGCAACCGCCTGTGACCTCCATGCCGTTCTGCACATAGATGCCGATGTACTTCTTGTTGTGGAACGCCTCCTGGAAGCAGGACATCGTGAGTGGCCGCCCATAGTAGTTCCGCACGCCGCGCGCGTTCAGTGCGTCGAGAATCTTCTTTTTCGGCGTGCCCTTTGCGTATTCCTCGAAGGCGTAGCGGATGATGGGCGCTTTGTCTTCGTCAATTACCAGCTTTTTGTCCACCACTTTATAGCCGATCGGCGGAATGCCGCCCAGGTATGTGCCCTTGATGGCGCTTTCGCGCAGGCCGCGCTTCACATGCTTGGAGAGGTTGGCGCTGTAATATTCCGCGAGGCTCTCCAGCATCCCCTCCATCATGATGCCCTCCGGGTTGTCGCTGATGTTCTCGGTGGCGGATACCACGCGCACACCGTATTTTTTCAGCCGTGCCTTATAGATAGCGCTGTCGTAGCGGTTGCGGGAGAACCGGTCCAGCTTCCACACAATCACATACTGAAACTGCTTTTTCGGCGCGTCTGCAATCATGCGCTGGAAGTCCGGGCGGTCATCGGAGCGGCCTGTCAGCGCGCGGTCGATGTATTCGCCGACGACGGTCAAGCCCTCGCGCTTGGCGTAGGCGTGGCAGTCCCGCAGCTGCCCCTCGATGCTCTGCTCAGTCTGGCCGTGGCTGGAATACCGGGCATAGATAACGGCGTTCTTTGTGGTTTTGTTGCTACTCATAAAAAATACACTCCTTCAGAATATTGATTTCTGCCGAAGGAAGTGATATAATAAGGCTGACCACTTCTTTCGGGCTTTGGCGAGTTTGCAGGATTTGGTTACCGACCTTCGGAGGGTGCAACCTCCGGGGGTCTTTTTTTTGTTTCTTCGGGTGGCTTAGAAAGTCATTACTTTTTTCATTACTTTATCCCGCCCTGGAACGCGACGGCCTTACCTAATATAATCACATTCGCATAGTCCGATGCAGTCACGGTGATGGGCTTGTAATTTGGATTTTCAGCGACCAGCATTATGGCATCGCCGCTTTTATACACGCGCTTCAGCGTGGCCTCGTCGTCAACCAACACAGCGGCAATCTCGCCGTCCTCCACGTCGGGCTGCTTGTGAATGAACACAATATCGCCGTCATAGATGCGGGCGTTTATCATGCTGTCCCCCTTGACACGCAGGCAGTAGTCGCAGCGGATGCGGGAACCCAATTCTATGTAGCACTCGAAATCTTCTTCTGCGAAAATAGGTTCCCCTGCGGCTATTGTACCGACGAGCGGGACTTGCTGCGTTTCTATCGGGAAAATTTTGCCTTTTTCGAGGAGGGTGGCTTCGAGCGGCTTCTTTTCCATCGGAACGTCATAGCCCATCAGCCAAGCCTCTGAAACATTAAGGGCTTGGGCGAGTAGGTATACTGCGCGTTGCTTTGCCTCGTACACACCATTTGTATATTGACTTAGCTGGGCTTTACTTAGTCCGGTTCTTTTTGCCACCTCTGCTGCGGTAAGGTGCTTCTCTTCCAACGCGGCCTTCAGTCGGTTGGCGAATGAGTCCGTTCTCTTGTTGTCTATCATAAGGCGAGCCCCCTTCTTTGAATAACAGCATACACTATAATTAAGGAAATTGCAACCCTTCTTGAAAAAAAGTTAAGGAAAGTTGAAAAAAAGGCTTGACATCAAAAGTTAAGGATGCTATACTAATCTTAGTTAAGTTATCTAAACCGAAGAAGGGCAGGAACATGAAATGACAATTACAGTAGCCACAAAAGAGCAGGCTTGGGCAAAAGTCAACGAGATATTCCCGACCGATTACGACAAGGACTGGGGCTCAAGCGAAAGAGCGGGATATGACATTTACCGGCACCCAACGCTGAACCACTACAACCGCATTTGTGATTTGGGCGACCGCCTCGAAGTCCTTACCGGCGAGTTCGGCGAAGAAGTGACCAACATCTGGATTGTGCCTCCGAAAACATCTCCGCTTACTTTTACGGCTGTAGTCACATACGAGGTTCACGGCGGCGCGGTAATGACAAAGACGATGACTGGCGTTGAAAAGGTTGAGCGGACATGGGAGAAGATAGGTGAAGCAAGAACAGAGGTTGTAAGGGTATACATTAGGCACCACAACTGGGCTTCGTGGGCGGCGGGTGCAATCCAAAGTATAACAATGACCGCCGAATAAAAGCATAGCCGAGCCGGGCGGCAAATCCCGGCAGAAACGGAGGAATGAGCCATGAAACAGTTTTTTATCGAAGCCATTGAAAAGCACAACGCCGTCATCACCGCACTCGAAAGCCGCACAGGAAAAATCGACATGACCACCCCCACGCAGTTGTTTGAAGAGATGGAGGTTGCCAAAAAGCTTGCAACTCTCGCACTCCACCTCACCCACGAATCCCGAAAGCACGGGGTTGACTGCGGAGCCTGTATGCAGAGCGGGCGGATTGTGGTGCGGACGGTAGCTCAACAGGAACAGGGGGAAGCGTCATGACCAAGGCAGCAAGGGACAGATTGATAAGAAGCGATTTCTTTCACGAGGTTTGCGCTACCGTCTGCGCATGGGATTATTACCTGCGCACCGGGAACAAGAAGGACGCTAATGAGTGTATGCACAAGTGGATGATTTCAAAGCTCGCGCTGGAGCATATCACAGGGGAAATCTATGGGTTTTCGCGGAACGGCGAAACCGTCAGCATCGTCAACGAGAAGGACTACACCGACAGGCTGTTTGTCGCGGATGCATACAAACTCCCCGCCTGATGATGGCTGCCCGGTTAGCAGCCGAAACCGCTTCGGCGGTCGCGGGAAACCGCAAAATTATGATGAAACGAGGTGAAGAGCAATGGTGCCTGAATTTGATTACTCCGAACTGAAGGGAAGAATCAGGGCGAAATTTGGAAAGCAGAGCGATTTTGCGAAGGCGATGGGTCTTTCGGATACTTCGATATCCGCAAAGTTGAACAATCTGGTTTCCTTTTCCCAGCGCGAAATCCACAAGGCAGCAAGGATTCTGGACATCGAAACCCACGAAATCCCTGCATATTTTTTTATCGTGGTGGTTAAGGTTGCTTAATCGGAGCCGAAGCCGAGCAGTGAAAAACCGCCGGCCGGAATAGCTGGCGGGAGGGCGCATGAAGACGGGTGATGCTGGCGGGCTGTTTATAGCGGACGCTCAGAGATAATGCCATTTTCAACAAGGCGGTCAAGTAGCCGAGATGCTTGCAGATAGCCGATTTTTAGGTGGCGTTGCAAGAATTTAGTGGACACATAGCCCGCTTCCGTTACGGCACGGACGGCCTCTTCGTACAGCTCGTTGTCCGTCAAATCCCCTTCCTTCAGGTTGAACTCAAAGGCCAGACTTCTTTCTACGTCCCCTCGTTGGTCGAGTTCGATGGACGTCGCGATGTTATCCGGCGGTAAACCTTTTAGCAGGGCTTCGGTGTCGAGCTGCGTTTCCTCCTTTTTGGAAGAAAGACCTCCCGCGCGTTCCAGCATTCGAATAAGGTCATCTCGATCCAAGAGCAAAACGGCGTTCGCTTTCGCTAACGCTTTTGCGCCTGCGGTAAAGCGGCTGTTCGTTATGACGGCGCTCCGCTCGCACCCATAGAAAACGCTTCCCGCAACAACCTCTTGAATCGGTGTGTTCCCGAGATTCGAAGAATAGCACTTGCACTGTATCGCGTAACGACAGCCCTCTTTTTCGGCGATAATATCAACGCCCTGGTCGCCGGAGCCGCCTATTAGTTGAACGCTATAATATTCGTTTTTTTCAAGAATCCACGCCGTAAAGTCCTCGAATTCTTGTCCGCTCATTGCATCAACCGCGTCTAACCCCAACATCGCTATCGCAGTGTTTTGTTTATTTTGCCGAACTCGAAATCTTCTTTTTCGGAGTAGGATAGCCAGCACCCAGTAGAACACAACAGCGGCGAGAATCGGCGTGACAACGTAGTTTGAAAATCCGGGTTCTGCATACCGAATCACGAGATACAGTGTGTACAGCCCAAACAAAAAGCTGATTATCTTTTCGGTGATGTAGTAACGGAAAAAAGAGCGAATTCGGGCGGAAATCATCAAAATGGCTCCTTTGCAATTTTTACCTGCATTATATCACAGCGCAACAGAAAAAGCCAGTAGCCCCAAAAGTAGCAAACCCAATTGTGACAAATAATCACAAATCTAAGAACGGAGGAAAGCACAATGAGCGACCAATTCACCAGCAGCACCGATTTCGGGGTGCAAATCATCGCTAAGGGCGAATACGAGGATAGGCCATACAGCGACGGCGACATCTACACGGTGGAGGTCACCACCCTGCGCCTCAACCCGGCAGCGTCGAGTGAGTGGCAGTCGGCGAACGCCTACGACAGCTTCAAAACAGCTGAGGAATGGCGGCGCAATGATGACAAGCAACAAGCCAAGCTGGCAGCCTTCAACCAAAAAATCGTCTGTCTTTTGAGCCTTGAGGATAAGGGCAGCATTAGCATCACGCAGGCGGAGGCGGCAACGGAGGTCTTCACGGTGGTACAAATCTGGAAAGTCGCACCGGCGGCAAGCAAAGGTGTGGAGGGAGGGGGCGCATCGTGACAAACGACCACATCGCACAGATGGCGACCAAAACCCTGCAAGCAGTCCGCGCGGAAATCGAGGGGCGCAGAATCACCAAGGGTACCTATAAGCGCTGCGGCGAATGCTTTGAGTGGCTGAACCTCGCCGTCGCCAGAGGCCTCATGACCCACGATTTCCGTATGCACATCCTGCACTGCGCAGTAACGGCGCAGGTGCGACAAAAGGCAGAAAGGAGAACACCATGGCAACAACACTAAAGCCGGACGAACGGCTGGTACGCATCGGTCAAACAGCGCTGCGCGCGCCGGGTGGGGAGCACCTGCCTGCGGTGCCGATGTACATCATCGTTCCCGCCGCGCTGGTAGACAAGAAAACCAAGCTCTCCGAGGGCGAGAAGGAACCCTGCGAGGATGCCGCCGGGCTGCTCGCCGAAAACTTCAAAGCCTATATGGACGGCGTGAAAGCGCTTGAGAGGGGAGTGGTTGCATAATGAGCGCAAAGGATACAATCACCAGCGCCCTGGAACTCCTCACGGTAGTCCTGCTGCTGGTCGGGTTCATTCACGAAGAAACGCTGATTGCGCTGGAAGACCGCATCGCCCGGCGGGCAGCAAAGCTCGCCGTCGCAGTCGGAGCGGCTGCCCGGCGGTATCTTGAACGGACGGAGGTGACACCAATGGCATACAGCAACCCCTGCCCGCGATGCGGGAGAGGGAATCTTGACTCGGGGGAAACGTGGAAAGATTGCCCCTCGTGCCAAGCCGAAATTTCTAAAGCAATCGTCGCCGCGCCAAACGACGCGCACAGCGTGGCCATCATCCTGCCGCCTACGGAGCGGCAAGAAAGGAGAACCCCATGAGAGCTATTAAGCTAACCACCGCAGGAGAGACCGTTGAAATCACCATCTCCGAAAAAGAGCAGCTGCGCGACCTGCAAAGGGAAGTCGGCGGGTACATCGAAATCGTTCACGCCCGTTACCTGCCATATCCCCTCATTATGATTGTGGACGAAGACGGCAGGTTGAAAGACTACCCGGAAAACCGCATTGCCAGTACACTCTACGGTCGGCAAATTGTCGGAAACGCCGTCATCATGAAGGAGCTGGAAACACATCGTGGCATCGACCTCGTCGGCCTGGATGACGCGGACTTCGACACCGTGACGCTGCTCTGCGGACGCGTTACCGCACCCGCGCAAAAAGAAAGTCGCCCGGATGCGGACACATCCAAAGCGACAGAGGAAAATAACGCTGTATCCAGTATAGCAGAAAACAAGCGCTAAGTCAACCGAGGAGAAACGCGATGAAAAAACCCGGAAGTAGCCGACCCGGCGCAATCGACACCACGCCCCAGCGGCTGGATTTTGATAGCATAGTCTTTCGGGACGTGCGCTATGAAGCGCTCGATGATCATATCGTAATCCACGCGGGAGAAAACGGAAATCTTTCCGTTTTGCGCATGAACCTGGCTGCACTCGCCAAGGAACTCAGCGATATCGCCGAAGCCTGGGGCGACGTGAGAACATAACGAAAAAGGAGCTTTACATCCATGAAAATCTTAGCCTTAACGCTGTACAATTTCCAGCGAGAGAAAAGCCGGACAATCCAGATGGACGGCCTTGACATCCGCATCGCGGGCGCGAACGGTACGGGCAAGACCACCATCGCCAACGCCATCGCATGGTTGCTGTTCGATAGGGCGCACGACCCGAACATTACCAAATTTTCACCCAAGCCGCTGGATGCCAGCGGTCGGGAAGTCCACAACCTCACCACTTCCGTGGAGGCAATTATCGCAGACGAGGACGGCACGGAGTTCATCCTGCGGAAAGAAATCTCCGAGAAGTGGGTGAAGAAGCGCGGCAGACAAGAACGCGAGTTTGACGGACACGAAACCGCATACTATTGGGACGCAGTTTCCATCCCTCGCAATGAATTCGACAAGCGGCTCGCCGCGAGAACCGGTAC
>JGI994J12354_10004375_pt1 | contig 12725 bp, 15 predicted proteins | sample IntmicLarv3ML3BL_FD_12354 | JGI IMG/M metagenome (IMG submission 12354)
GCGTCCCGAATATCAACGCGTATACACAGGGTTTGACGGCGAGAAGTCCGATATAAATTCATCAAATAAAACGAGCGGCAGTAAATGGACGGGCGGCGGCAGAACGCCCGAAGAAATCGGCAGGGCGGCAGCGAAAATACCGAAGCAAGGGATTACGACAACCGAAATAAATATTTCGGGAGATGATGAAAAAGTGTTTACAATCCCAGAAAAACGTGGTATAATAGGAGATACAGACGGAAATACAACAATTACGGATATAAGACCTATTGACTGGAATAACGAAGATGAAATAAACAGAGAAATAAATAATTTCATAGAAAAATATGCTTACGCAGATGTTGAACACGCTCTTGTTATTTCTCCGACAAATCAGATTTACGAATTAAAGGGAATTTCTTTCAATGTAAATTCGGAACTTGCGGGAATGGAAATATTAAGGGGAAGCCGCGTTATCCATAACCACCCGATTGCTTATAAGGATTCTTTCAGCCGCAGTGATTTTATGGCTTTCTTTAAAGGGCGGCATTATCAATCAGAAATTATATCGGGAGATTTGTATAATATTATGCGATACACGGGAAGTTCAATAACTCCGGCAGAAGCGCATGATTTATATATAAACGCATTTAGCGAAATTCGAGCGATAGCCGAAGAAACCGATATACCAATCGAAATCGAGCAGCTTGAAATTATGCGTCATTTATCAAAAACTTTAAAGGGGTTGATTTTTGTTGAATAGAGATAAATACAACGAAGAAAAAAAGAAATTATTCGACTGGTCTACGGAAGAACTTAGGCTGATAGATGAAAAGTACCCGTATAAAGGAGGATTTGACGGCGAAGATGTTGTCAGGCGGAAAGAACATCTCAAAGAATATAACAAAAAACTCTTAGAGTTAAAGAAAAAATATAACATTGATTAACCCACACAACAGAATAACAAGCTCAACGTATATAAATTGCGTTGGGCTTTTTATATGCAAAAATTTCGACAGAAGATTAGTCGTAAAACAGTCGACACAACGCGGTTCGTAAACCGCGATAACAAAAACGAAGTGATAGGAGAAATTTTATATGGAAAGAGCTTATTTGGAAAAATTAGGAATCGACGGATTAACAAAAGAAGTAATTGACGGAATCATGGCGGAACACGGCAAAAAAGTCACATCGCTTAACACCTCATTAACCGACGCAAACACAAAGTTTACGAATTTACAGACTGCCACATCAACGCAAATCAATGACTTGACCGAAAAATTAAAACCTTTTGAGGGGGTTGATTTGGGAGATTTAACGGCGAAACTCAACACATCAACCGAAAATTATACAAAATTGCAAAGCGAATTTGACGGATACAAAGTCACCGCCGAAACAGACGCATTATTGCGCGAAAATCTCGGTGCGATTAAATTTTCCTCAAATTATGCCAAAAGCGGGGTTTATAACGACATCAAAGACAAGGTTAAACTCGAAGAGGGTAAGTTGACAGGATTTGACGAAGCGATGAAAACAATAAAAGAAACGAATCCGTCAGCATTTGCAAGCGGGGAAGCTCCGCCGCCCAAAGACGAGGGAAAATCACATTCGAGCAAAGGAAACGGCAAAATTTATACAGCGGACGAACTTAACGCAATGACCCCCGACGAAATAAACAAGAATTGGGACAATGGGGTCAAAGAATCAATGCAAAAACTCAAATAAAACAAAACATAAAGGAGATTTATAAATATGTCAGTAGCTAATTTTATCCCGACCATATGGTCGGCAAGACTTTTGCAGCATTTAGACAATGCACTTGTAGCAAGAAACTTTTTCAACGTAGATTATGAGGGTGAAATCCGCGACAAAGGCGACACTGTCAAAATTAATCAAATAGGCGGAATAAGTATATTTGACTATCAGCGCAACACCGATATGAACCCGCCCGAAGAATTAAGCATGGTCGCACAAAGTTTAATAATTGACCAAGGAAAAGCGTTCAATTTCCAAATAGATGATGTTGACGCTGTTCAGGCGAATGCTACGCTTATGGACGCCGCCATGGAACGTTCAGCGTTTGCGTTGGCGGAGCAGGAAGANACCTTTTTATTTGAAAAATTGGCGGCAGGAGTAGCCGCAGAAAACACTTTGCCAGACGTTACGATATTGTCTCCCGAAGATGCGTTTACTATATTGGTACAGCTCAGAACTATTATGCAAAAATCGAATGTTCCCGCTCAGGGACGTAATCTCGCTGCACCGCCTGAATTTATAGCGCAGTTGTTAAATGATACGAGATTCACAGGCACGGGCGGTGTGTTCGCGGAAGGTACATTGATAGCCGGTTCTGTCGGGCGTTCTATGGGATTTAATATCTTCGAAGTAAACAATACACCCGGAAACAATACGATTATCGCAGGACACAATCTCGGAGCGACCCGCGCAACCAGATACTTAAAACAGAAGCGTACAGAATGGAAAAAAGATTTGCGGACGGCGTAAAAGGTTTGCATGTTTACGGAGCGCAGGTAACAATTCCGAAATCATTCGCGAAAATCAAAGTACAAATATCTTAATAATTTGGTAAAGAGGAGATAAATATATGTCGCAGTTAAGATTCAGGCAAAATCCTAAAACGGGCAAATGGGAAGCGTATCGCGTTGAAGTTCCCGAAAAAGGAACGCAGGAACTTCCGGCGAAGAAAGAAACCAAGTCAAAGAAAACAAACAAACCCGAAGAAACCAAGACAGATGAAACGGCAGAAGCGACCGATGTAGGCGAAGAAACCAAGACGGACGAGGACGAAACAGCGGACGAAGAAACTTAGGGGGGAGATTATGAAATCTTGTACAACCGACGAATTATGGGTAACTTGGATTTTCTACAAAGACAAATATCTTCGCGGACGCAATCCGACAATCCCCGAACAGGGGTTTAACTTTTGGAGCGAACAGGCGGAAACCATGATAAATCACAGACATGTCGAGGTTGACAGACCGCCCGATTATTTAAAAAAATGCGTATGCGCGGTTGCCGAGATTTTGTTTATTCAAGAACAGGGCGCCAAACCCGGAGAACTCGTTTCGGAATCAAACGCGAATTACAGTTGGAAAGCGGCAGAAGCCGAAAAGCAATCAGATGTTTCCGCGAAGATACGCTCAACGATTAATAAATATTTGGCAGGAACACCATTACATAACGAATTTGTTTACAGAGGGGTGAGGTAATGCGTCCGGATAATATCAGACGGAGCATGACAATATATTGCCATTGGACAAATCCCGATAACGGTTTGGTTAAGCCGTTCAGACGCGTATTAACAAACGCGTTTTTTTCAGACCAAGGAACTATAATAACCGCGAAAACAGGGATTGTTATAAATAACGGTTCATTTGCCCAAATATTCGAACAACATGATTTAACATTTGTGCCGTTTCATGAATGGCACAAACTTTCGGAGAACGAATTAAGCGACAAATGGACTATCGAACTCGGAACAACGCCGTCTATTATAGTCAACCATGTTTCGGAACATGAATTTGATTTCGACTCTCTTGCGGAAATAACGCGGCAGGAAAACGCGTTTATAAACTCAACGCCGGGTGCGGCGCGAATACAGGGATTTGACAACAATCTCAGGGGTACTGAAAGAGCGCGGCATATTTATTTGAGATATTAGAGGTGTTAAACAATGAAATCAAAAATATTTGAATGTACAATAGAATTTGACGCGAAAAGTCTTGAAAACGATTTAACGGCTTATTTCGGTATCGGCGGAGAAATGCAGAAAGCGTGGGACGGTATTGTTTTAAAAGGGTTAAGTAAATATGTTCCGCTTGACCAAGGTGCACTTATAAAAAGCGGAACAGATAATACTTTTTTAGGGAGCGGTGAAATAATATACCGCGCACCGTATGCGAGACGGTTATATTACAATCCTCAATATATGTTCGGGCAGGACGGCGGCGGATACAGCAACACAGGAATACGCGGAGGCTTATGGGCTGACCGCGCCGAAAGAGACGAAAAAGAAGTATGGGCGGCGGCACTTGAAGAAGTTATAAAGGTCGGTGATATATAGTGGCTTGGAAAGAAAAAGAATATATGTCGAAGATAAGAGAGTTTTTGCTCTCTTATCCTGATTTAGAGAAGATTTCGGATACAGAAAATAAACCTCTTGACAGTCTTGTTATAGAATATTTCAAGACAACCCCGAATAATCCGATGAATCCCGAGGGGTACGCTTTGGCGGTAGTCGGAACTAATATCATAAACAGGAACGACGACATATCAGGAAACACAATAATAAGAAAACGCGCGAATTTTCAATTTTTAGTAAATCGATACGTGCAAATAAACGAGCAGAGACGAGAAATAGGCGATTGGATAATAAATTTCTGCGATTGGATAAATTCAGAGAACGAACTCAAAATCAATCCGTTGTTACCGAAGTTTTCCGATACGGATTACGATCAAATAATAGCCGACGGCGGAATGGTTATCGGTTCGGATACAGACCAGCAGAAAGGAACGGTCGATGTATTTCTTTTACAGTTACATTTGGAATGGGAAAACAGTTATCCCAATTATGAAAAAAATCTTTCAAATGATTTTTACAAACAATTACAAGGAGAATGATTATGTCAAAACAAGTAAAACGGGTAGAAATGGCACACTTTTTGAATACCGCGCCCGGTGTCGCAACTGCGGCGTGGAATATTATCGGGGAAGGACACCCGAATCTTTCCACGTCGTATAACGCAGAAACAGAGACCCAGCAATGGATAAACCAAAGTACCGGAAGCACAACCGTAAAAAGTTATGCTCCTTCGATAGGCACTGAACAGATAGCTCACGTCGGCGACCCTGTTTTCGACTTCGTCGATAAACTTTCGTGGGACTTAGCTGTCGGTTCAGACGCAGAGACGGAATATCTTGAAGTTAGGATATATAACGCAGCTTCACCCTCTGCGACCACGTATCCCGCACGCAAATCCCGCGTAAGTATAAGCATTGACAGCGAGGGTGACGCGGCGACTGACCCGCTTTCGCGTTCATATAACATTAACTTCATGGGAGACCCCGTATACGGCACATTTAATCCGACAGCCAAAACGTTTACTGCTACGGTATAGGAGGATAAGCCATGATAATAAAAGCAACGAAACAATATAACGATAAATTGCTTGATTGCAAGTTAATCGAAACAGGGTACGAATACGAAGTTTCCGAAGAAAGAGGAAACGAAATAATAAATCTCGGCTATGCCGTTGAGATTAAAACAAACGGAAAGGATTCAACATTATGCAAACAAACGGAGAAAGAACCGTCACAATCGCCGACCACGGACAACAATTCGAAGTCGTCAACGAAGCAGGGCGGCAAATCTGCACAATAATATATTATCCCAAAAGTCAATTGTTCGCGCGCAATGTAGCGAGACTTATTCAGGAATTGCAAACATTGAGTAAATTCAGCAAAAGCAAACTGGACGGTCTCCCCGAAACAATTGACACAGAAGACGCGGAAGACGTAGAAGAAGTTATGGAACAATTGGAACGCACCGCCAAGCCTTTAATAGATTACGCAGACGCGATAGACGCATTTATTGTAGCGTCCGACAAAATCATCGGTAAAGGCGCGACGGAATCCATACTCGAAAACGACGATGAAAGTTTGACTAATTATATGAAAATAATGAACCCTATTTTTAAAGAATACGGAGAACAGCGCGGTAAAAAAGTTGATAAGTACCGCGCTAAAAAATAATTATGCGATTACGGGAATATAGAGAAAAGCCGCCCGAAATAGTTACGATTGACGGAATTGATTACACTTTAAACAATGATTTTGCCGATTGCATAACCACAATTGAAGCGCTATGCGATGAAGAATTATTTGATTTCGAAAAAGCCGAAATTATTATTTCCAACATGTATTCCGAGCCGTATCCCGAAGATACAAACGAAGCGATTCGTCTCGCTGTCAATTATTTAATGCAGGGACGAGAAATTACAGAGCAAGACCAAAAAAGACCCGTTGTATTGGATTTTGAAAAAGACGAACAATGGATATATGACGCTTTTATGCGTATTGGGATTGACTTATACAAAGCCAAAATGTCATATTGGGAGTTCATGTCAAGATTGCGTGAACTCCCCGGAGATTGTATGCTGTCGCGCGTTATATATTGGCGTTCCGTTCCATACGGCAAATTATCCAAAGAGGAAAAAGCCGCGATAGAAAAAATAGGGAAAGACAAAATATTTATACAAAACAAAGAGAACGCTGCGGAACGCAGCGATGAATACAATGAATTTATGGCACTTTTGAAAGGTTAAGGCGGTGATATTTTGGCAGACAGAGAACTTCGGATAAATACGGCTCTCGATAATTCCGGTATTATAAAAGGTGTACGCGACGCAGGGCGCGAAATAAAAAAACTGACTACGAAATTCGACGACCAAATGAGAAGCGTCGAAAGACAAAAAGTCGCATTAGAGGGTATGCGTCGACAACTTGAAGCGATAAATTCGGGAGAAAAAGCTCCCGCGAGTTTGACTGCCATGGAAACGCAATTGAAAAAAATCAGCAAAGAATACGAAAAACAATTGGAAAATCAACAAGCGTTATTTAATTTGTCGGAAAAAGCCGAACAGAATTTGGAGGAAGCGACAAAATCTAACGATACTAAAAATATAGAGAAGTACACAAAAGAAGTCGCGAAGTTTGACAAGGAAATTGAAAATCTCGAAAAAACATTGACCGATTTATATGACAAATCCGAACAATTAGCAGGAAAAATAAGCTCGGTAAAACTCGACCCGTCAACTTCAAGAGAAGCACAGAATTGGGCAGATAAAATAAAATTAGCAGAGGACGAACTCAAACGAAGTCAAGTAGCCGCCAGTCAGACAAAACAAGAAATTTCAAATATAAGTGCAAGCGCGGGGCAAACTCAGCAAGCAATTTCGAATGTAGGTACAGCCGCGAAAGCGAGTGCGGCAATATCCGTGAACGCTTTCAAGGGTTTACGTGCGACAATAGGCACAATATCAACAGTAGCGCATAGTGTCGCGAAAACAGCGTTTTCTGCGTTTAAAAAAGTCGGCTCTGTAATCGGCACGATGAGCAAAGGCGCGACAAAAGCGGCAAAAGGTATATTCGCATTAAGCAAAAATCTTTTATTCGCCAACAGAAGTGCAAAAACAACCTCGAAAGGATTTTTAGGCTTGGCAAATAAAATGTGGTCTATGATAAAAACCGTAGCAGTTTTTAATCTTGTGCGTAAGGCATTGACCGCATTACGCGATACAGTAGGTCGGGTTTTAATCCAAAACGACCAATTCGCCGCGTCATGGAATGCAATACAAGTTAATCTTTTGACCGCATTCGCGCCGTTGTGGGAAGTTGTACAACCCGCTATTTTAACATTCATGGATTTACTCGCTCGATTTACATCTGTGTTAGCGCAATTTATGGCTACGCTGTTCGGGAAAACGTATAAACAGGCAAAAGCAAGCGCAAAATCTATAAACGACCAATCGAAAGCGGTTGACAAGTTGGGGAAATCAGCCAAAAACGCAACCGCGCCGTTTGATGATTTAACAATAATAGCGTCAGATTTAAGCGAGACGGAACTTGGAGAAAATGAACTTGATTTCGAAGCGGTTGAACCGCCTGATTTTTCATGGATTGACAGCATTATTATTAAATTAAACGAAATATTTGACGTATTCAAAGAAGCGTGGGAAAACGCAGGCAAACCCCTTGTAGACGCTTTTATAAGAGCCAAAGACGAAATAATAGAATTGTTCAAAGAGATAGCATTGTCTTTCGAAAAAGTTTGGACGGACGGAACAGGACTTATATTCCTCGAATCTATTCTTCGATTACTCACTACGATTTTACAAATAATAGGCGATATGGCTAAGGCTTTCAAAGAAGCATGGGTCGAGGGAAAAACCGGAGAAATATTAATACAAACAATATTCGGGTTATTGACTAATGTATGCAATCTTCTCAACAGTATAGGCGAAGCGTTCAGAAAAGCATGGAATGATAATGGAACGGGCAAAAGTTTAATAAGTGCGATATTAAAACTACTGACAAATATATTCGGGACTATAAGCGATATTGCCAACGCATTTAAAACGGCTTTCGATAACAAAGGCACGGAGTTATTGTCAAGTATACTTAATTTAATAAAAGAAATAATATTAATCATCAACGACATTACAACCGCTTTTAGAAACGCATGGAACGAAAACGACAGAGGCGTAAAACTTGTTGAAGCATTGTTTAATATGTTTTCTTCTATTAATCGTTTGTTAATCTCGATAGGCGAATCATTCCGTGAAGCATGGAATGGCGGCATAGGCGAAGCTATAATAGGCAATATATTAGAGATATTAACCAATGTATTTAATACAATTGGCACAATTGCCGCAAAACTACAAGAAGCATGGGAAGCGAACGGAAATGGCGTTGCCATATGGCAAACCATTTTGGGTATTATTAACGATGTCCTCACAACCATTAATAGTATGTCGTTGGCAACTCTGGAATGGGCTAACGAACTCAATCTCGAACCCATTGTAACGGCATACAGAAACTTGCTCGAAGCCATGAGACCATTTATAGATATTACTCTTGATGGGCTGGAATGGGTTTACACCAGTATTCTTCTCCCTTTGAGCAAATGGGCTATCGAAACTTTAATACCCACGGTATTAGACACAATTTCCGCCGCGTTTACGGCATTGACGGCGGCAGTAGAGGCGTTAAAGCCGCTTGCTATGTGGATATGGGAAGAATTTTTGCAACCTATCGCCGCATGGACAGGCGAAACAATAATAAATGCACTCAACCTTTTGCGCGACGCTTTAAACGGCACAGTACAACCGTTGCAAAACGTAGAGCAGGGTTACGGGGAACTGGAAAGCCGTTTAAAGATGGCTTCTATAACACATTTGATAGATGGACTTGTCGATACTTTATTCTTGTTGGTTGAAACGGTTTCAAGCGAAATACCCGCTTTATTTGATACTTTCAAAACGGTTTTTGATGATATATCGAATCTTGTTTTAGCTCCTTTCGGCGAATCTCTTATGAGCGATATTATTCCTACATTTAATGGATTTATAAACGAAGCAATACAGGCGTGGGACGTTCTTTTCATTGAAGTAAAAGAAATATTCGACAAATTATGGAAAGAGGCTATCGCACCTGTGCTTGATGAGATAGGCAAAATATGGTCTGATTTGTGGGATAGTATAAGTGCGGCTTGGAGCGAACACGGACAACCGATTTTTGACGCAATAAACACAGCTATACAATCCATAAGCGAAACATTACAAATGTACTGGGACGAATATCTCGGTCCAATCTGGGACACATTAGTGCAAGCAATAGACGACCTGTGGACTGAACATTTAAAACCTTTGGTAGATGAAATCCTTGATTTTGCAGGGACTTTTGTTGAAGCCGCTTTAAAGATATACAATGAATTTATTGACCCGATAGTTAAATGGATAATCCAATACATCGCACCTATTGTGCAAAAATATATTGGGTTGGGAATAAATGCAATTAAATTAATTATCGGAGTGATAATTGACGCTTGCAAGGCAACGGTCGAGGCGTTCAAGGGAATAATTAATTTTATAACGGCTGTTTTTTCGGGAGACTGGGAAGCGGCTTGGGACGCTATAAAAGATATATTTGACGCCTTTGGAAAATATTTGGTTGATATTTGGGAGGGTGTAGGAGAATTTATCATTGAACTGTTAGATTCATTGGTGGGCATATTTGAAGATACATGGGTTCTGATAAAAGAAGTTTGGGGGAGAGTTTCTACATGGTTTGAAGAAAATGTAATTACCCCTCTAAAAGACGCTTTCAAAGAAGGCATAAATTTTCTTATCGGTTTAGCCGAAGGATTCGCAAACAGTTTTATAAAAGCAATAAATTTTATAATTGACGCATTTAATAAACTTAGCTTTGAAGTTCCCGATTGGGTACCAATTATAGGCGGACAATCATTTGGATTTGGTATTCCGAGCGTAAGTGAAATAGCCATCCCCCGTCTCGCAAAAGGTGGTATCGTTGACAGCGCGACAATTGCCATGATAGGCGAAAAAGGACGCGAAGCGGTTGTTCCTCTTGAAAATAATACAGGTTGGTTTGACGAATTAAATGAGGGAAATTATTTATTACTTCAAGAATTGGTTGCCGCAGTACACAGTCTCAGAGCGGAAGTTTCGGCATTGAGAGATGACGCGGCAAATCATCAGACGGTAATCGACATGAACGGAACGACAGTGGCAAGAACATTTACGCCTTATTTGGGCGCGGAAAGCAAAAGGATAGGCGGCAGTATATCAAATAAAGTAACGCGAGTGAAATAGGAAAAGCCGCTTATTATGGCGGCTTTTGTTGAACTTATTAAATTATTTTATTGCAAAGCGTCGGGATAAACAACTGTTTTGAAAACTTCTTTTGTGTCGTTGTTTATAAGGTCAAAAGTTACTTTCATTTCATCAAGGGGTACTCCAGTGAATATTTGGTAAAAATACGCTCCAAAATATATAGTCGTTAAAGAAAACGCGTCTATGAAACTTTTTTCGAATTTTTCTTGGTCTACATAAAAATCAAATTCAGTCATAGCTTCGTTGTATTTTATATCTTTGAACGAAGATGATTCATCGGCAATCATTTCGGTTATTGCATTTTTAACAGATTCCTGCTGTTCTATAAGTGCTTTTTCCCAAGTTGAGAGAGGCATTGTAAATGTATAAGAGCCGTCATCATTTTTTACTATTGTTTCATCTTCGAGTGCGGAATTTATAACATCTTCTTCGGCAATGCTTTCATAAAAAGAAGCGGGCAATATTATTGAAACGGTTTCTTCAACTTCTTCTTTTACGTCTTCTTCGGTTTCCTTTTCGATTTCTTGCTCGACATCTTCTTCGACAACTGCTTTTTTATCTAAAATAACCGTATTTGTATCGCCGTCCCAATTTACGTCGTATCCAACCGATTCCGCGACTGCACGGACGGGCAAATATGTAGTACCGTTAAAGATAAACGGTTCGACAACGTTTCCGTTTGCGTCTTTGGGCGATATTTCTTGACCGTTCACGGTTATTTTTATATCTCTGTATGTTGCCGTGATTGCTTGACTTGATTGCGTCGCTAAAACTGTTGTAACCATTGATATAACTAAGATTGTTGCTAAAACGCCCGCGATGAATGATTTTAAATTTAATTTTTTCATAAGAACACCTCATACTTTCTATATTTTTCTTAATTTTATAGCAATTGACAAAAAAAATCAACATAATTTTTGAATTATGTTGAAATGTTCATGGAATATTTACAAATATAGAGAAAAAAACTTCTTGATTTCTTGATGTCGTAATGATATAATGATGTCAAGAAAGAGAGGTGATTAAAATAAAACAAATTCCGATTCGGCTTGATGATGAATTGCATAAGAAATTAAAAATATTGGTTATTGAGGAAAACACGACGATTCAAAAATTGGTAGAAGATTTTTTAATATCATATGTAAAAGAACATCAAAAAGAGCAAAAATAAAAATAATAGATTGCCGCTAACTTTGGACGGTGACACGACAATCTACTATTCATCAGATAGAATCCTATCCATGAAATATTATATCATGGTTTTAGGCTTCTGTCAACATAATTTGTTTAAGTTGAAAGGGGCTATTTTTATGCACAAAAAAGAAGAAATGATTTACGAAAATGTGGAAAAATTAAAATTATTAGATGGCGAAGATTTAGATAGAATTGCTGTTTTTGTTGAGCAATATGCAAAAAGAAACAAGACTATGATACATTATTCACAGGGGAAACAATATGAAAAAATTGACAAATATATAACCCGAATTTTAAAAGGAGCAAAGTTAAATGAACGATTTAACAATACGGCAAAATCAATTACCCGATGATATAAAAGATTTAAGTAAATTCGTATTAGTCGGCAGAGAAAAACTCAACTCTGTCCGTGCTGAAATCAAAGCAATTGACAAATTAAATCTTGCACGCGAAGTCAGAGACCAAAAGAGAGACGAAGCGAGAATGATGTCCGAAGCGTTATTAGACGCAGAAGTAAAACTTGGCGATTTGTTTAAAGACATTCCCAAAGAATCTGGCAAAAGAACAGATATTAAACCTACCGACAGTGCTGTCGGTAGGTTGGGAAAAACAAAAAAAGAAACCATTTCGGATTTAGGCTTTTCCGAAAAACAAGCGGAGCGTTTTGAAACACTCGCCGACAATAAAGATGTAGTTGAATTTGTAAAAGCCGAAGCGCGGGAAAACGACGACATTCCCACTCGCACAAGGGTGCTTGACATGGTTCAATACCAAAAGAAAAAAGAGGAAGTGGCATACGACAAATATATGGACGGCGATAAAAAATACAGAGAGCTTGACAAAATTCTCCGACAAATAGATAAACTCGAATTTACAGATGAAGATTGTGACGCGCTTGTTTATTGGAACAAAGACTTCGGAGCAGTTTTCACAATAGACGACACATTGAAAGACATAAGCAGAGCAGTAAAAAAATTAAATAATATTCACATAAATTTATTAAAAACGAAAGGAAACAATAATGGTACAAAAAGATATTAACATCAGTTTGAAATCTATAATAAAAACCGCAATGGACGAAAACGGCGGCAAAATAGAACTCGAACAAGCAAAAGAATT
>JGI994J12354_10004376_pt1 | contig 12722 bp, 10 predicted proteins | sample IntmicLarv3ML3BL_FD_12354 | JGI IMG/M metagenome (IMG submission 12354)
TTGTCCGGGTGTCCGAACGGTTTCATTGAACAAACTTCCAGTTCTTTGATTATTTCGGCACATCTCTCTTTATCGGAATCCTTCTTTCCTTTCCTGACCTTTCTGAACTCGGCCAGCATGTTGACGCTTTCAAGGTCGAATGCCTTCTTCTTGTATCTCTTCGCAAGCTCTGTGCGTAAGCGTTCGCCTTCTTCGAATATTGCGATTATGCTGTTACAGGACGATTCGTATTCTTCGGGCTTTCCGTCTATTATCCCGCTGAGGCTGATGCATCCGAACTGCAGGATGTTCTTGCATATGTCGTTCAGTTCGGCAATGTCCCCTATGGTCTGTGGTGAATCGACACCGATGATCTTTGCCAATTCCCTGGATGATGCCAACGTTTCGTCGGTCCTGCGGACATTGTTCGCCATTATGTCCCTTAATGAATATTCCTTGCTGGGCGTGAGGTCCTTCACGCAGCAGCTCTTCCAGAAGTTCTTCTTGATCGGCATTACCGCAGGAATGGCATCTGACGCAATTCTGATAAGACCGAGGCAGTTGTCCCATTCCTCGTCATCGATGTCCAACGGGTTGACGATATCGACACGTGCGGGGTTTCTCTTCCTTCTCTTGATATTGTTGAGTGCAAGCTCGCGCATTCCTATCAGTTGATACGGAGTGAGGTTCCTTGCACCCAGTGTTTGAGACATTGCTGTACTGAAAGCATCGAGGTCCTGCCTTACACGTTCCAAACGATTGCATTCGAGCTCAGAAGGAATTTCGTACGCCAGCTCGCGGCCCATGGATCTTTCTATTTCCTTGAGGAAGATCTTGCGGTTGGTGTTATCGCTGTGCATTTCCAGAACGTACGTAGAGAGATCGAACTGATCCAAACGGTTCTTGACAACAGACAGCGCAGCCATCTTGTCGCTTACGAACAACACTGTTTTCTCATTACCGAGACATTCTGCTATTATGTTGGCGATCGTCTGAGATTTACCTGTGCCGGGCGGACCCTCTACGACAACGGATCTTCCGTCAAGGACGTCCATCACGACTGACATTTGAGATTCATCGCCGTCCAATATGGAGTAACCGTGCGAGGGAATGCGCCTTTCATTCGTTTCCGCTTTCGTTTCATTTGTCGGGTTCAGAACAAGGTCTATCAGTTCGGGAATGTCAGACCATTCTGCCGGGTCAGCATCGTTGAACATGACGGACTTGCTGTAATCGAATATGTCTATCATCACTGTGTTGGCGTATTTGAACGCATTGCGGTCCCCTACTGCATCTTCAATGACCTTCAGGCACGCTTCCAGAGCATCTGCGTTCTCGATGGGATCGAACTTCGGTATCTTCATCCTCAGTTCATTCAGTTTCACCAGGAATGTCGGTGAAATGCAAATATCATCACCATTCCATTTCAGCCTGACATTACCGGACATATCCCTGCTCAGTTCCAAAGGGATCAGGACCACAGGGGACTTGTATTTTGAAGTGTTCTCTTTCCAGGACATCATTCCAACGCTTGCGAACACGGTGGTGTATCCTTTGTCCTCGTAATTGTCGAGATAAGTGCGCATCAATCTCCCCAATGCATGGTCTATCTCGGTCTGTGACGATGAGCTCCTGAATCCTTCAGTATCATCGTTGATCACTTTGCTGCTGATGACCCTTATGCCTTCGGGGTCTTCCATGAGTTTCGTGAGTACTTCTCTCGGTTTAGAATTCACGATTCGAACGGAACGATCATCATAAGATTGGTAATTCACAAGGTTGTTGCTCTTGCCCATGTCCAAAAGTTGGAGTCTGAGACCTTCTATCTCTTCTTTTATTTTTCGCAAGCCAATTCCTCTGTAGGAGGAGTATAACGCGAACCATGTTAATCCTTTCCGTTATATGCGGATGTGAATAGTAAATAGGGGCATAAAAGGGATGATACCATGCACGATTTCGTCCGCAACGTTCACCTTTTGGAACCGCCGATCATTGCTAAGTATGCTAACAGCGCTTCCAATTGAATGCGTTCGTTGCTTCCTTCTACGATCCTGAACTCGATCTCGCCGGTCTTATCGATCAGTCTTATCCTTTCCTGATCGCTTACGGTCAGATCGAAGAATGCAGAATGGATCTGCCGTATGATGTCCTGTCCGGATAATCCATAGTTGATCATCACTTCGTCGAGCTTATCACGTGCTGCGATGAAGTTACCGGTCAAAGCTGTTTCCATCATCTTCTTTATCTCGTCGGGATGGGCCATTCCTGTTGTTTGGTAAATGACATCAAGATCGATCTTCTTGCCGGTGGACGCCGCCACCTGCAATGAATTTATCGCCCTTCTCATGTCGCCCCTTGCAACATGTACCAGCGCCCCTATTGCAGCGTCATCTATCTTCACCTTTTCGTTGGTGATTATCTTCATCAGATAGTTCTTGATATCTTCTGATGTCAACGGGCTGAACCTGAATACGGCACATCTTGACTGAATGGGATCGATGATCTTCGAAGAATAGTTACAAGAGAGTATGAAACGGCATATCCGTGAATATTTTTCCATAGTTCTTCTCAACGCGGCTTGAGCATCGGACGTTAATGCATCGGCCTCATCCATGAAGATTATCTTGAATTCCGCAGTTCCCAGGGGGGCGGTGCGTGCGAATTCTTTTATTTTTCCTCTGACGACATCAATACCTCTCTCATCAGAAGCGTTCAGTTCAATGAAATTCCCCTTCCATTCGTCACCGAACATCTCTTTGGCCAGTGCTAATGAACACGTCGTCTTACCGGTGCCTGCGGGCCCCGTCAAAAGGAGATGAGGCATGTTCTTTGATGCAACGTAAGCCTTCAGCCTTTCCGTGACATGTTTCTGTCCGATAACATCATCCAAGCTCTTCGGCCTGTATCTTTCCGTCCAAATCTCCTGCATAGAACCGTTCCTTCAATCCCTTCACACGAGATAAACTTTCTGTAATGCCATCTATTGTTTGCGTCATTTTATGATTGAAGGAATACATACCGAACCCACATGTTCCAAAAAATCGGGCCTTCCGGATGTCACTGCGTACTTTCCAAACAGTGACACCCGGGCGAACCCATGGGAGATTATGCACACCAATCCGGCTGATCCGAATAAGGTTTGTCGTTATCCTTGATGATCTCGGGCAATATTCTCCTGACCAGTTGACGGAAACAATGTGATAAATAGATTACGTTCACCACAACGGCCAGAGGATGCCAGTTAGTTTAACTGTAGTATTCAGACATTTAATGGTGTGTTTTGCAGAAGATATGCCGAGAAATGGGAAGTTCGGGCATTACCTCGTGCTTTCCACACAAAGGCAACACCCGGAACCGATCCGGCAGGGGGTGCTATATGCACAAACAAGCCGGGCTGATCCGGATAAGGTTTGTCGTTATCCTTGATGATCTCATGATCGTTATTGTTATTGAGATCTCATAATGACGACTGTGATGGTTCACAATAAAAAACCCGGCCTCTCCTCAAGAGAGGTCGTCACTCTCTCCCGCATGTTTATAAAACTGAGGACTCCAACCACAGAACTGTTAGGAGATAATATTAATCAACAACGGTTGCTTACTACTTACTATGAAGTTAATGGAAGCATACCGTGCAGCTGTTGAAGCAGGGATAAAGAACGATCCTCGTCCAAAAGCTGACATCGACAAGATGCTCAAGGACGCAAAAGAATCCTACGATAAATTGGATGAGGACAAGAAACAGTACTTCGACATGGAAAGGCTGTGGAATCCTTATGCAGATTCACGTTACTTATACGGCGATCCTGACACGAAGGTCGAAAAACTGATGTGGGGTATCGATATCGGCACCGGTGAAGTTGTTCTTGCAGACCGCCTGAGGGAAAGGGGGCAGAAGATATCCGGGGTCGTCGCTCACCACCCGTTGGGGATCGCGAAGACACCATTTCCTGAGGTAATGGGTGTGCAGTCCGATATGTATCACGCTGCCGGAGTCCCGATAAACATTGCGGAACATCTCCTGGAACCGCGTATCGCTGAGATTTCCAGAGCAGTATTGCCTGCGAACTACAACCAATCAGTGGACGCAGCACGTCTTCTGGACATGCCGATGATGAATCTTCATTCTCCGGCAGACAATATGGTGCAGACGTTCTTGGAAAAGATGTTCGACAAAGAGCAACCGAAATATGTTGGTGACGTGATCGATCTGTTGATGACCATTCCTGAATATCAGATAGCCTCAAAGCAGAACTCTCCGCCTACCATCGTATACGGCGGAAAGAAAAGCCGTGCAGGAAAGATAATATTCAAGATGACCGGCGGGACATCGGGGCCGAAAGAAATATACGAAAAGATCGCACAGGCCGGTGTCGGTACGGTAGTGGGAATGCACTTTCCGGAGAACCATATCGATGAAGCAAAGAAGTATAACATCAACGTCGTAATAGCAGGACACATGTCATCAGATTCGTTAGGAATAAATCTTCTCGCAGACATATGGGAGAAGAAAGGTATTGAAACAATACCTGTATCCGGTCTGATAAGGGTAAGCCGGAATTAAGCCTGATGGGGATCGGGCCCTCCGGATGGAAAAGGGGATAAGATGTTCGATAAACGTTCCGTGATAATCAAGGATGGTACAAAGTTATCATTCGACTACGTGCCGAAGAACCTGGTGCACAGGGAAGAGCACATGCGCAGGCTGGAGATGCTATTCCGCCCCGTTTTCGAGAACGGACGTTCTGAAACTGCTTTTCTTATCGGATCAGTAGGAACGGGAAAGACAGCAACAGCGAAAAGGTTCTGCGATAATCTGATACAGCACGGTTCGAAAACCGGTGTTCCCGTTGAATGCATAATAGTCAACTGCAGGCACAGGAGCACCGAATCCACTGTGTTGTTACAGTTAGTAAGACATTATGACCCAGCTTATGCGGAACGAGGCTTTTCACCGTCAGAAATGTTAGTGTCCCTGAAGAAGCATATCGAGAAGAACAAGAGCCGAGTGATAATCGTTCTCGACGAAGCGGACATAATGCTGAAGAAGAGCTCTAATCTCGTATATCAGCTGTCAAGGTTCTCGGAAGAAAGCATCAATCATTCTGTTTCGCTGTCATTGGTAATGATCTCTCAGGAGAATATCTTTGACCTTTTGGATGAGGCGTCAGCATCAACATTCAGAAGGTCTAACGCAGTGCGGTTCGACAAATACACACGCAGTGAATTGAGATCCATCGTAGAAGCAAGGGTTGAAGAAGCTCTGAGCACAGGATCGATGAACGACGACGCAATAGATCTTATCGCAGACATAGCGTCAGAATGGGGTGACGCACGTTTAGCAATAGAACTGCTGGATAAAGCTGCAAGGATCGGAGAAGAATCTGACGGCGGAACCGTGACCGCAGAGGAGGTCAGAGGTGCGAACGCGATGACTCACGGATCCGCGGCATTAGAATCGAAATTGAACAGTTTGGATATGAATCATAAGATCACGCTGCTGTCAATAGCCCGTTCGATCAAATCCAAAGCATACGTTAACATCGGCGCATCCGAGAAAACATACGGAGTGGTGTGTGAGGAATATAACATACAAGCAAGAAAGCACACACAATATTGGACATACGTTCAGAATCTCGAAAAGCTGGGGTTGGTGACAACGAAAGTTGAAACAGAAGGAAACAACGGACGTACTACGTTGATATCCCTTCCTGACATTTCGTCCAAAGCACTCGCGGAAAAGCTGGAAGAGTTGATCTGATGCCTTCGTGCGACCTGTGTTCTCACGACCCTGTTACGTACATACGGTACAATGGAACACACCTATGCGCAGACCATTTTAAGAAATATGTTCAAAAACGTGTCAAGAAAGAGATCAGAAGACAAACAGATATGAGATCCGGAGGGACCATTGCCGTTGCTGTTTCCGGAGGAAAGGACAGCATGGTGACCCTTTCTCTGATCCACGAGGTGTTCGGCGACCGTCCCGACATCGACATTCAATGCATTACGATCGATGAAGGGATCGAAGGATACAGGGATGAGAGCATCGATATCGTGAAGGATCTCTGTAAGAAGATCAACGTGAAGTACAATCAGGTCTCATTCAAGGATTCGTTCGATCTTACGATGGACAAGGTCGCACCGCTATCAGGAGACAGCAGTCCGTGTACATACTGCGGGGTCTTCAGAAGAAAGTTAATGAATGACGCGGCAAGGAAGATGAACGCCAAATACCTGGCTACCGGATTGAACTTGGATGACACTGCACAATCGATAATGATGAACTTCGTACGCGGGGATGTTGAACGTTTAGCAAGACTCGGACCTCATAAGAAAGTGCAGCCCGGGCTTATTCCGAGAATACAGCCCCTCAGACTGATTCCCGAAAAGGAATCATTACTTTATGCGATCGTTTCGGGGATACCGTATCATGACGGTGAATGTCCGTACGCATCAGAAGCGCTCAGGAACCAGTTCCGCGCTACCGTTGACGATCTTGAGAATCGGTCTCCGGGAACAAGGTTCAGTATCGTTTCGTCGTACGATACGCTGCTGCCGATGCTTTCCGCCAACCTGCCGCCGGCGGAACTGAAGAAATGCGAATGCGGTGAACCTACGTTAGGGGTACAATGCAAAGCATGCGAATTATCGTCAGCGGTCAAGAAAAGGATCAAAGATCTTTGAAAGGAACGATATCGCAGCATTGACATTCGAAGCACATCGTTCTGAATGTTTCCGTCGTCAGTCCATTATTCAATAGAATGCGTTTCTGTTCCTTTGCGAGGAGTATCATCCTTTCCTTCGAGACAGGGGTGATGTTGCCCAGGGACCGAGTAAGTTTCTCTTTGTTCTTTGGGGAGATCTTCAACGCTCTCAGTCCGGGAATGACTCCCATCGATGCAAGTCTTTCCATCTCTTTGACGACATCGTTGTCACTTTCACCGAGACCGTAGATTATGTTCGACGCCACCCGGCCTTTACCGAAAACTGATACTGCATAACGTAACATTTCAAGCGTTCCGTCGTAATCAAGATCGGGACACGCAATGTCAAAAATGTCATGTCTGGCACATTCTCTGTTAAGCTTTATTTCATCTGCTCCGGAAGACTTCAGGAGGTCGATCTGTTCCTTTCTGTCAACGTAAGGTTCAACACCGATCGTCTTGTTCGGGAACGCTGTTCTGAGAGCCTTCACACATGATGCCATTCTTTCTACAGTGTCCTGAACACTTCCGACGACACCACTTGTCAATGCTATCTCATTCGTTTCCGATTCGACGGTTCTGACCATTTCCACTATCTTCTCATCGGTCAGGTTCTTTGTGATATCCTTTTCCAAAAGAGGTGATGCACAATAGATGCAACGGAACATGCAGTTCTGGTCAAGGTTGAAGAACGCGTGACACGGAGAGTGAAAGATAACAGGTTGAACTTCTACGTTTTTCAGGAACAGTTTACCATTTCTGAATATATCCAACTGTGTATCACTCACACGTAATTCGAAGTCACCGTTCTCGTACGATACTGTTTTCTTGACACGCATGCCGTTGAACGCAAAGACCATTGACGAACCGCCCGCTCCCGGTCCTGCCGTAGATCTGGAGAGCCTGAACGGTGGTTTGTAAGTTTTCGGAAGGAGAACTTCACCGCCGAGTATGAATTCCGCTTTCGTGATCAGATCCTTTTCCATTTCACACCGTCTGCGGAATCTTCTAACTTTATTCCGGCGTTGCTGAGGTCGTCGCGTATCATGTCTGCAAGATCGAACAGTTTGCGTTTTCTCAACTCTGCACGAATCTTGATCAGAACGTTCATAACATCATCCATACCATCATCCCCTTCTGTTTCATCAGGAAGTATCTTCAAGACGGAATCGAACTCTTCCATCAGTTTCAATATCTTCTCGGCACCCTTCTTCGTCAACGTACGGTCGGCCATAGATCTGTTCGTATCTCTGACCATCTGGAAGATCACGCCGATAGCACCGCGGGTGTTGAAGTCATCGTTCATGTTCTCCTTGAATTCATGCCGTGAACGATCTATCATTTCACATATGTCTTCGTTACCTTCTGCGACAGTTCTTGAATAAGCTTTCAGATCTTGGTAATTATTCCACAATCTTTTCAGCGCAGCCGAAGACTCGTTCAAAGCATCCTCACTGTAAACGAGCGGTCCTCTGTAGTGTGTGTTCAGGAAATAGAAGCGGATCGTCTGTTTATCATACTTCGAAGCAACATCACGTACTCTGAAGAAGTTACCCAAGGACTTGGACATCTTTTCTCCTGTGACCTGGAGCATACCGTTGTGCATCCAGTATTTCGATAATTTATCATGAGTAACGGCTTCGGTCTGAAGTATCTCATTCTCGTGGTGAGGGAATATCAGGTCATTGCCGCCGCCGTGTATATCGATCATATCACCTAAATGCGAACGGATCATCGCAGAACATTCGATATGCCATCCCGGTCTGCCCTTTCCCCATGGAGAATCCCATGAGATCTCTGACGGTTTTGCGGCTTTCCAGATCGCGAAGTCCATCGGATCCTTCTTCTGATCATCTAACGTAACACGACCGGAAGATTCCATGTCTTCCAGACGTTGGTTGGTAAGTCTTCCGTAATTCTTTACCTTCTTGACAGAAAAGTAAACACTTCCGTCCTCCGTGACGTATCCAAAGCCTTGATCAATGATGTCCTGCACCATTTTTATGATATCACCCATGCTTTCGCTTGCTTTTGGATACAAAGAAGCGCGATCTACGCCCAGCGATTCAGAATCCTTGAAGTACATGTCGATGTACCTTTTTGACAATTCCAACGCATCAATGCCTTCTTCGTTAGCACGGTTTATGATCTTGTCGTCAACATCGGTGAAATTTGTGACGTGCGTAACGTCATATCCTAAGTAACGAAGATATCTCGCAACCATATCGAAGACGATCATACTTCTTGCATGTCCCATGTGTATATCGTCGTAAACGGTAACACCGCAGACATACATCTTCACCTTTCCCGGCTCAATGGAAACGAATTCTTCCTTTTTGTTCGTAAGAGTGTTATGGATCGTCAGCATGTAAGACCTTGATTCAGTTAACGTGTATAAAGTTACTTTCTTAATTTCCCATATTCAGGGCCTGCGATATTTCTGAATAATTGTATCAAATAGGCTCGCAATCGGAACAAATATTAACAATTGTTCTTTACAGCCAGACGGATGGATATGCAACTTACAGAAACGGAGAACACCGAACATAAGCGTCGGGTCACAGGGGATATTGAAAGAACGGTCATAGGCTTCCTGAACACATCAGGCGGAGAATTATACATAGGCATAGATCCCGATGGTTCAGTTTATGGTGTTGATAACTACGATGAAGTGATAAGAGGACTCACCGATCGTATTAGGAATAATATCCTGCCATCCGCTTTAGGTCTGTTCTCCGTGTCTCCAAAAATGGGTAAGAATGGTAAGATATATCTCACTATCCGGATCGCCAGCGGTTCCGAGAAGCCGTACTATCTGAAAGAGTTCGGCATGTCGCCCAAGGGCTGTTTCATGAGATTAGGTACGCAAACATTACCCATGCCACAGAATATGATCGATACATCATACACAAGGCGTTCTTTGCACACACTACATAATACGATCTCGCCCAATCAGTTCTTGACCTTCGAGCAATTGAAGATATACTACAATGAAAAAGGGTTCACGGTCGACAATGATAATTTTCTGAGGAATGTCGGTCTCTATACAGAGGATGATAAATTCAATTATCTTGCATATCTGCTGGCAGACAGTAACGCAGTTTCTGTCAAGATAGCACAATATGCAGGCACGGACAAAATAACGATACTGCATAAGACAGAATGCGGTTTCTGTTCACTCATCAAAGCGACAAAATGCATGCTCACAGCGATTGAGATGTACAACAGAACGGCTATCGAGATATCTTCGACACGAACTGATACTCCCTTGGTCGACCACATCGCTCTTCGCGAAGCTTTGATGAACGGAATATTGCACAATGATTATATCAGAGGAGCATTCCCCGTGGTCGAATTTTACTCCGATCGCGTGGAGATAACATCATCCGGAGGACTACCACTGGGTCTTACGAAAAAAGAGTTCTTTGGCGGAGTTTCTCATCCGCGTAACCATGAGCTGATGAGAGTGTTCCTGAACATGGAGTTATGCGAACAACTAGGTTCCGGAATGAAGAAGATCATGAACAAATATAAACCCGAGGATTACAAGATAACAGAGAATTTCGTTATCGCACGCTTTAAGTACAATGAACATGCGCTTGCAATATTGAATGGTCAGAAGTCTACTGAAAGTTCAGAGAAGTTCAGAGAAGTTCAGAGAAGTTCAGAGAAGTTCGGAAAACTCACCAGCGTGAAGAAACACATATTGAAAATGATGGAAGAGAATGAAACAGTTACTGCTGGTGAAATAGCATCGTCCATTGGTTTGTCAGATCGCGCCATTTGGAAGAATATTAAACAACTCAGAGATGCAGGCATCATTGAACGCAAGGATGGCGATCGCGGCGGTTATTGGAAAATAATCTGGTGATTCGCTGGCAACATTAACGATCTCGTTTCAGCGCAGAAAGTTCTTCCAACTGTTTACGTAAATCTTGGATATCCTTTTCCATTGCCGCAAGTGCATCCTTCACGGGATCGGGAAGATCATCGTGTTCCAAGTCACCTGTTTTCACACCACGGTGTTTTACTACTTTGCCGGGAACCCCAACAACGGTGGAATCATCGGGAACATCCATCAGGACGACAGAACCTGCACCAACTCTTACGTTATTCCCGATAGTGATGTTTCCTAATATCGTCGCATCAGCACCGATCACAACGTGGTTCCCGATGGTCGGGTGTCTCTTTCCCCTTTCAGACGAAACGCCGCCCAACGTAACTCCTTGATAGATCGAAACACCGTTTCCGATGACCGTTGTTTCGCCTATGACAACGCCGATCGCATGATCGATGAAGAAATCGTTGCCTATTTCGGCCGCAGGGTGAATGTCCGCTCCCGTAAGTTTTTGAGCTTTATACGCCACTTTCTTGGCCTGCTCTATCTTACCGGCTTTCCAAAGATCATGACTTTCGCGGTAGAACGTAACTGCATGGAGTCCCATGTGGAACTTCTTGGCATCCTCCGGGCCGGTCACGCTCGGATCGCGTTCCATAACTGCCTTGAGGTCGTTCTCCCTTATCTTCATGTTATCACTCGAATGTACCTGTGCTGATATATCTTTCTCCGCTGTCCGGCAGTATCGCTAAGACCTTTTTACCATCTTTCGCTAAAGATAGTGCAGCATGAACGGCAGCGCCGCTTGATATCCCTGCAAGTATGCCTTCCTCACGTGCAAGCCTTCTTGCCATTGCTTTTGCATCGTCGCTCTTAACCGTGACGATCGAGTCGATGACATCCCTGTCTAATATATCCGGTATGAAGTTTGCACCTATTCCCTGTATGCCGTGAGGTCCCGCTTTACCGGAAGTGATCAATGCACTTTCCAACGGTTCCACGCCTATGACCTTAACCTTGGGTGCGAAGTTCCTCATCGCTTTTCCGAGTCCGGTCACGGTGCCTCCGGTACCTATTCCTGCTACTATAAGATCAATATCTGGCACATCTTCCAATATCTCTTTTGCAGTACCTACATAGTGGGCCATGACGTTAGAGGGATTGGAGAACTGTCCGGGCATGAATGCTTTCTCTTTCTTTGCTATTGCGTCAGCCTTATCGACGGCTCCTTTCATGCCTTCCGAACTCGGTGTGAAGATGACCTCCGTACCGTATGCTTTCATGATCTCCGCACGTTCGCGTGTCATATTCTCAGGCATCACGATCGTCAGTTTGTAACCCAACGCCGCGGATACCATTGCCAAACCGATGCCGGTATTGCCGGACGTAGCTTCGACTATCTTACCGCTTTTCAATAACCCTCGCGACTCGGCGTCACGTATCATGAACAACGCCGTGCGGTCCTTGACGGACCCTCCGGGATTTCGGGATTCCATCTTTACGTAGATGTCCCCGATCCTTTGGAGTTTCACCGCAGGGGTTTTGCCTATTGTGTCAAGAACGGAACCTATGAACATCAGTTCATGAGTCCTGCTGCTCTGAGCTCGGCAGCGATCTTGTCCACCGCACGTACAACGTCCTCGGGGACCTTTGCGCCGGTGCACACCATCTTACCGGATCCGAACAGAAGCACTACTACCTTGGGGTCATCCAATCTGTAGACCAGACCGGGGAACTGTTCAGGCTCGTATTCCACCTTCTCAAGGCCGAGTGTGATAGCAACGGTGTTGAGGTTGATGTCCTGTTCGAGGTCGGAGGAAGCAACTATATTCTGAACTTCAATGTTAGGCTGTATCGTAATGAAGATCTTCGCTTTCTCGAGATCCTTGGCAACTTTTCCGATGGCGACCTTCACGTCATCTAAACTCTTTGCACCTGTGCAGACCACTTTTCCGCTTCTGAAAAGCAGGGTCGCGGTCTTCGGTTCCTTCAACCTGTAAACTAAACCGGGGAACTGCTGAGGGTTGTATTCCGCACCGTCGAGGGCATCCTCAATTGCATTAAGATCGAGTTCCTGACCGAGGTATGTGGACGCTACAACGTTTTCAATATTCATTTTTGCCATGCTTTCACCTCTTCTCAGTATATAAATGGTATTTAAATAGCTTTCGATTATGGCTTTTTTAATAATATTTTAT
>JGI994J12354_10004377_pt1 | contig 12718 bp, 12 predicted proteins | sample IntmicLarv3ML3BL_FD_12354 | JGI IMG/M metagenome (IMG submission 12354)
TTAAATGAATTTTTAATAACTAATATTTAAGTCTGCTTATGATGTGAAAAAATAAAAGGTTTTTATAAAATTTTTATCTTTTAACGGGATTTTTCGACTCGCAAGGCACGCTCGTCTGGCATAATCCGCAACCGGATCCGATCACTTTCTGTATCCCGTATACTCCGGCCAATCTCTTCGATTCGTCGCCATACACAAAGGCTTTGCACTTGGTCTTATCGTGGCCTTTCTCGGACAATGCGCCGGTCGGACATCTTTTGATGCATGCTCCGCATGTCCCCTTTTTCAGAAACAGACAGTTTCCGCAATATGTATCCGCGGTTCTTTCATTCGGTTCCAATACCAGATCTGTCACCATCGAAGTTAATCTGACCGCTATCCCTTGCTCGGTTATGAACCCGTCGTTCAGACTGAAGGTTCCTAATCCCGCGACATATGCGATGTGTCGTTCCGACCATGTTGTTATTGTTCCTTTCGGCGTATCGATCTTCTTGTAGTGGGGAGAGAACATTGGAAACACGGCTTTGTGACCCATGTCCGCAATGAACTTCTCCATGTGCAAGGCGAGGTCTTCCATCAGCTCATCACTGAATTCCCTTGACAAGGCCCACTCTCTCGAGGGATTGCTTTTCATCTTTCCGTTACTGTCTCTGACCCTCTTTCCCAGCGGAAGGACTATGGATATCACTGTGCCGTCCTGGATACCCTTTTCAAAGGTCTGCTCGAATATCTCCTGCGGCGTGAAGTGTTCCGGGCCTATTATATTCTTATAATCTTCGAAAACGGAGTCTTTGTACGCTGCGAATCCTACGAAGGGCGTCTCATAGAACGGCCATTCCCCGTCCAAAATATTTCCCTTATGTTCTTTGACAAATCTCACTATCTCATTGAGGATCAGATCTTTCATCTTGGACACCCAGAAAGATTAGAGATTGCCACATATATAGAATGTACCAAATTAAAATAAGAAAAGTAAAAGGAAAAGGTTTGAAACTTCCATGAAGATCTGCAGGCTTACAGGCCGTAGTTCTTCTTGGTGTAGTTGGGTACGAGCTCGCTGTACTTCTTGTCGCAGTACTCGACGAACTTGGACTCCTCAGAGGGCAAGGCTTCGAGTTCCTTTATGATTCCATCAAGGACTTCTTTCTGCTTGTTGGTCAGAGCGAGTTCTTTTGCGTCGTTTCCGGACTTTATGATCTTGGCTGCGGTCAGACCTGCTGCTTTCGCACGGAGGTAGATGTTGCTGCCTTCCTTTGCGATTGCCTCTCCGATCTTGTATGCGTTGTCGTATGCCAAGATGTAACCCTCGGGGCCTCTTGCACGGTCAGAGATCATGTACAGGTCTCTGAGTGTCTTCTCCTGTCCGGTTGCGATGGCGGTGTTCATCAAGGACACTTCGTATCCGAGTGATCCGAGCCAGCACTGAACAGATGATCCTCCGAATTCGGGGTGGTACTCAACGGACTCGTTGGACCATACATCACAAATCTGAGCCATCAGGTTACCCTGAAGATCCGCGTGAGCGCACTGACAGTTCTTTCCTTCCTGAGCTGCAGGCTTTCCGGTGATGGACTTTATTATGGGTCCCTCGTATCCGCAGTCCTTGTCAGGTCCGGATGATCCGCACTCCATTGCGACCATTGTTCTTGCGGCAGATATAGCCCTGGTGACTGCAGAGAAGGTTCTCTGAACATCGTTGTCCAAGAATCCACCGGCCATGAACATGGACACGTTGGCTCCAGAACAGTTGGTGTCTCCACCGGCTACTGTCTTGTTCTTCTTTGCGATGTTGACGAACTCGCTCCAGACGTACTCCATGTCAATTGCGCCGAGGTAACCTACTCCGTAAAGGAATGCAGTTATGTCTCCGCTTGTGACTGCGTAGTCAGCAAGTTCTTTTCCGCCCATTGTCTCACAAGACAGGACATCTGCACCGTTCTCACATGCAACCTCTGCGCACTTGAAGAGTGCTTCGGGGTATGCGTGCTTTCCCTTCATTTTAAGGCGGAGACCTTCCTCTGCCTCACGCTGGTCGGGGATTGTGTGCCTTACTGCACAGTTCACTCCGTATTCCTCGTTGAACTGCTCGCATATTGATTTCTGACCCTCTACGACGCCGATGGACATCTTGGGGTTACCCATCTGTGAAACCCATTCTGTCTCGAGCTGAACATCCGGGAATCCGAGTGTTACTGCCCTGTTGAGAACATCTTTCGATATGTAGTCGACGTACTCTTTTCTCAGCCTTGCTGCATCTTTCTCAGATCCAGGCCTGGGGGCGTAGTTGAGCTCGGGTATGACCCTGCCGGCTCCGACCTTTATTCCGAATCCATAGGAGACGGGTGATTTTGCTGTTCCGAAAACCATGTCTTCGGAGCTTCCGTATGCCATTTTTGTGTACCTTGTTGCTGCCATGTTTAAGCACCTCCAACGATGTTCTCCCACTCAGCCCTGACCTTTCTCCAGTCGTATCCAGCTTTGATCTTGTCTGCGATCGGGGGGGTCTGCGGGGCTTTCTCAGAGTATATACCGAGGTCGAATGACTCAGCAAAGTCTCTGTTGACTGCACCGCCGGCTGCCATGAATGGGATGGTGATTCCTTTTGCGACGAGTTTCTCTGCGGCTGCAGGGAACGCTGTCATCGTCGTGGTCATCAATGCAGTTCCGGTAACGAGCATAGGTTTGCTCTTTGCGACTTCTGCAACTACATCCGCGACTGCTACATCCTTACCCATGTCAATGACTGTGTATCCAGAGGATCTCATCATAACTGCGGCGATGTTCTTTCCTATGTCGTGGGGGTCTCCCTCTGCTGCGTGCATGACGACGACACCCTTTGTCTGCCTTCCACCGGGAATCTGTTTCTCAGCGATTGCGATACCGATTTCCATGGTCTTTGCGGCCATCATGATCTCAGGGAGATAATAGATGTGGTCTGCGTACAATTTTGCAACAACTTCCATTCCGACGACGAGTCCATCGTTGATAACGTCCAAGGGCTTCTTTGATTTCAGAGCCTCGGTAACAGCGGGGCCTACATCCTTGAATTTCATCCAAACGACGGTTTCTGCTACATTCTTAAGTATCGGGTCCGAAGGAAGCATTTTCTTTGCGATTGCTTCCGGGGATGCCTCATTCTGAGATTCGATATCGTATCTCTTGAGGATTTTCCCGTAGTCTACTCCTTTGTGACTAACCATAATTTTTTCCTCCTTATCGTGTCTGCCGGGATATACTCGGCTCGCACTGTAATTGTTATCTTTTGAAAGCTATATAACCTATGTTAAGGATGGATGTTACATCCACGAATATAAACAATAACATAAAGTTTAAATATAACTATTGGAAAATCCCAAAAATGAGATCAAGCAGATACATCGAAGTTTAATCTACCTAATATTGAACACTAAAGTAAGTAAAATATACTATAGGTTAACAAAAGCAAATTGTCGACATTATTTTCTGCCGTATCTAGAACAATTTTCAACGAACCTATTAGGAATTTTGGGATTGGAGGCGAAGTGTATATGAAGATACCCCGCCAAGGTGTTCTCCGACATCATTCCGTCTTTGTTCTCGGTGATCCCTCTGCCTCTTGTCAATTCGAAAGCGTATCTTTCGTTCCCTGTGGGTTTTATCCTTGAATAATGAAATTCGTGGCCTCTCGTTGTCCATCCCCTGTCGCATATCACATTCTCTTTCACGGAATTAGCTTCGACATAACCCAGTGTCATCTTCCGATCGTCCATTTCTGTGTACGCGTCAAAAACGCCGCACATCCTGCGTTCTTTCCCTTCCATATTGACTATCGAAGAACAGAGATACATCAGCCCTCCGCATTCGGCATAAACGGGCATACCGTCATCAGATGCTTTTTTGATCTTGCTCCTCATCGAAGGATTCCCCTCCAATACTTCGGAGAACACTTCGGGATAACCTCCTCCGAGATACAGGCCGTCCACATCCGGAAGGTCATCTGAAATTGGGGAAAAAGGAACTATCTCTGCACCCGCTCTTCTCAGAGCCTCTATATTATGTATATAGTAGAAGTTGAACGCAGGGTCCCTTGCGACCCCAATACGGACCCTCCCATCAATATGGACATCTCCGGACCATTCATGATCTAACGGTCTAGCCGAATTCGCAACTTTGATTATCCCTTCGACGTCAACATTCGATCTTACGTGATCGGCTATCCTTCTGTATCTGTCACGATCGACGGATTCCGTTGCAGGTACCAATCCCAGGTGTCTGCTTTCGAGTTTCATGCAATCATCTCTGATCACCCCGCCCAGACAAGGTATGCCCTTCAGCGATTCCTCAAGGATCTTCAGATGTCTTCTGCTGCCCACTCGATTGAATATTACGCCGGCGATGTTCACATCCTTGTCATATTCATTGAATCCGGTCGCCACTGCGCCTGCACTTCGGGCCATTCCTTTCGCATCGATCACCAATATCACGGGGGTGTTCAACATTTTTGACAAGTGAGCTGACGATCCCTCTTCGCTGATCCCGTCGACTCCGTCATATAGTCCCATGACCCCTTCGATGACCGAAATCTTTGAGGATGCCGCACCCGATATGAAAGCGTCCTTGATACCGGCAGGAAACATCCAGGTGTCGAGATTCCTGCATTCCTTCCCTAAAACCAGAGTGTGATGCATCGGATCGAGATAATCGGGACCGGCTTTGAAGGATTGAGGGTCCAATCCCATTTCCTTCAAAATCAGCAAAAGCCCCATTGTTATCGTCGATTTTCCTGAGCCGCTGTGTGTGCCTGCGATCATGACGCGAGGGAACGCATTTTTCATATGGATGTATCATCCGATACATATTTTAAAGATTCATCGCAAAGCGCTGTCTGGGATGAATATAAAAATGCACGGAAACCTGACGAACCTAATCAACAACACGTTCACATGCAAAGACTAAATATCCTCTCCAACGTACAGTATTGTATGTACGTATACATTATCGGGGGATTTCTCGGAAGTGGCAAGACGACACTTCTTATGAAATTGGCTTCAATGTACAGTAAAAGAGGAAAAAGGGTGGCGATATTGGTCAACGAAGCCGGGGAGATCGGCGTTGACGGCGCAACCCTCAAAGCTGAAGGTTATGATGCGATCGAACTGCCCGATGGTTGCATATGCTGCTCTTTGTCAGGAACTCTGCAGAACGCGATGAAGAACATAAAAAGGGACATCGATCCCGACATAATAATCGTGGAACCCACAGGATTGGCGCTTCCCCATAAGGTCAGAGAACTGATCCATTTCTCAATGATAGACCCCGATGAGATGTTCATTATCGGCATCGCAGACATACAGAGATTCGACGATCTAATAAAGAAAAAAGAAGAATTCTTCAAAAGACAGATGTACGGCGCGGATTTCATACTGATCAACAAATCGGATATCTCAACTCCTGAGAAGATGAAGGCTGCGATGGATTGGCTCAAGAAAGAGTATCCGAACAAGCCCATGATACCCGTGTCCACAAAGACAGGGGAGAATCTGGAGAAAGTATACGAGATGATGCAATGAGCGGACACGATCATCACCACGAAGATGACTGTCATTGTCATGAATGCGAGGAGAAAAAAATAGAAAAGACATCAATGGAAGAGGCCGGTGGTGTCGCGGTCGGACTCATCGGACACATCCACGGATATAATGCGGATGTGGAGGCGCGTTTCGCAAAAGCCCTCCTGAAAACAGGAAAATGGGTCGAAAAGGAAAGCGGATCACTTCTCGGACACATCAAGGCAGCCATCTACAAAGAGGACGGCAAAGGAGTCACTCTCAACCTTACGGACATTGATAACGGAGTAGAACACCATGGCGTTCTGGAACCCTGTGAAAGAGTCGATTTTAATTTTATGTCAGCTGTGTTAGATGTGGATCCGCATAAACTCGAACACATCATGATCGATTCACTTGATGACAGCGGCATCGATTATCATCTGAACAACCCCCATCATCACCATGAACATGACGAGTGTGGTTGTGAACATGATCATCACGATCACGGTGACCATCACCATGAACACGATCATCACCACGGCGAGCATGGTCACCATCATGATCACAACGGCCATCACCATGAACACGATCATCACCACGGTGAACACGATCATCACCGCAAAGAGGATGACGGTACCTGTCACTGCAAAGCATGCGAAGAACGTCGCACCGAAGCACATGACGAACCTGAAAAGGTTTCTTTAATAAACAGACTAAGGAGGAAGAAAAAATGAGCTATGGAATATCTCTCGATATGGGAACCAGTGGGACCAGGGCCCATGCGGTGGACCTGTCCGATGGAAAGATACTGTCCACGTCCGTAACGGAATGCCATCCGCTTCCGGGCGCGAACATCATGGACCACTTGACATTTTGTATCAATGTCGGGACCGAACTGGCCCATAACATCGTTATCGATACTGTGAACAAAGTCATCAGAACCCTTGACATAGATTTGAAGAAGGTGGAAAAGGTCAGCATATGCGGTAACCCCATCCAGCTCTCTCTGTTTCAGGGTCTGGCCGTGGACGATCTTGCTTTCGCGGGAGAGAACGCCCACAAGGCCAGAGGAATCAAGGCACAGGAACGGAATGCGGGGGTATTCTCTGCCGTAGATGTGGGCCTTGACGTACCTGACGGATGCGAACTTTATGTTCCTCCATCGATAAGACACGAGATCGGTGCAGATGCCTTGGCCATGATGTACAAGAGCGGATTCCTCGAGCAAAAAGAGAACTGCCTCGTCACTGATTACGGTACGAACGCGGAAATGGCCTTGAAAGTCGGAGACGATATATTCACAGGGTCTGCAGCGGCAGGACCGGCCATGGAAGGACAGTCAATTAAATGCGGTATGCTCGCCGGACCGGGAGCCATCAGCGATCTGGAGTATGATTTCCAGTGGAGATGCACCGTATTGGATGACAATATAATGCCCCAGTCCGGAGACAAGATCGATTTCAGCCTTAATCTCGTCACCGAGGAAGGCCCCATGCATGGAAAGGCTAAGGGAATAACCGGGACCGGAGTTATCGCCGCGGTAGCAGTCGCAATGGAAAGCCACCTTTGGAGAAAGGGAAAACTGAACACCAGTGATGGCAAGATGACATTCCAGGATGGGATCTACATAGACTCCCATGATATTTCTGAAGCATGTAAGGCGATCGGTGCCATGAGGGCAGGTCACTTCACCCTTCTGGAGAAGGCAGGAATAAAATTCGAAGACATGAAGATCATGTACATGGCAGGAGCATCCGGAACATATGTTGATGCCGTGAAAGCAAGAGAGGTCGGACTGCTTCCTCCCTCATGCAACAAGATCTACCAGTATGGAAACACGTCCCTTGCGATGGCGACCGACATACTTAGGAAACCTGAACTCCTGGATGAGTTACAGACGATTGCTGACGGCATCAGAGCGAACCATGTTATGTTCGCTTCTGACAAGACCTTCGAACAGATCTACATGCAGGAACTCGCCTTCTGGGATGAGGGAATGAGCATGGAGATGTACAACAGGAACAACGAGATGTTCGACATCCAGCCCCTGCCTAAGGTCAAGGGAACGCCGGAAGTATTCCGCATGGTTGCCCGTGACATACCCGATCTGGGAGCAAGAGGTCTGCGCATCATCAACGACATAGGTACTGAACTCGTCGGAAAAATGGAAGGATGCACCAAATGCAAGCTCTGTGAGAAAGAATGTCCTGAACATGCGCTCACAGTAAAAGACGACAAGACCATCGTCGTCAAGACCAAGAATTGTCTGGGTACTGCGTGTTACAGATGTCAGTTCTCTTGTAAAGACAAGGTTTTCAAATACAAGGATCTGAAGTTAGCAAGTTAAAAAAAATTAAATTGGGGCATTTGCCCCTGTTTTTCTTATTGCATTACATTCTCTTTTTCCAATTCTGCAAGTATCTTCTTTCTCAGAGCAGTGAATTCTGCGCAAGCGCGATCCCTGGGCCTTGGCCAAGGAATATCGATTATTTCCTTTATGACCGCAGGGCGTTTTGAAAGAACGACTATTCTATCAGACAGATACACTGCTTCGTCCACTGAGTGAGTGATGAAAACTATGGTTTTGTTCGTTTTCTCCATGATCCTCAAAAGCCCTGCCTGCATGATATTCCTCGTCTGTGCATCTAATGCACCAAACGGTTCATCCATCAACAAGACATCAGGACTGTTGACCAATGCACGTGCTATTCCGACGCGCTGTTTCATTCCTCCAGACAATTCATGAACTCTGGAGTCGGCAAAATTTTCAAGACCAACTATCTCAATGTATCTCTCTGCCCTTTCACGACGTTCTTCTTTGGGAATTTTGGATACTTCCATACCAAACTCTACATTCTTTCTCACGGATCTCCAAGGGAACAATGCGAATTCTTGAAAAACCATTCCCCTATCGGGTCCAGGTTCTGTGCACACTTTTTCTCCAATCCTGATCTCGCCTGAAGTCAATTCTTCCAATCCTGCGATGAGTCGCAATATGGTTGTTTTTCCGCATCCTGACGGACCAACGATCGAAATCAATTCCCCTTCTTTGATATCCAAAGTAAAGTCTCTGAAAGCTACCGTCTCTTTGTCTTCTCTTTTGAATATCTTAGTAATGTTGTCGAGGTGTATATCTCCGCTCATTCCATCCCCACCCTCTTTGATATTATCTTGTGAATGTAGTCAAATAATCCTGTCGTAAGGATACCAAGTATCGCAATCACAATTATTCCCACGAACACATTTGACCATGCTCCGATCGAGGCCTGGATTCCTACAAAGTATCCTATTCCGCCACCGAATGATGCGTACAACTCAGATGCAACGATACACATCCATCCTATTCCAGAACCTACACGGATACCGTTCATGATGTACGGTACCGCACAGGGGAACATCACTTTGTAAAATACCTGTGTCTTGGATGCTCCGAGTGTTTTTGCAGCATCCACAAGATTACGATCAATTTTCTTGACTCCGAAAACTGTGTTTGACAACAGAGGGAAGAATATTCCGACGAACACCACCAGAACGGGACCCCATGTGTATCCCGTGGCGAACAAAAGCACAGGCGCCCATGCAATAGGCGCTATTGGCCTCAGTATCTCCAATATCGGAGTCATAAAGTCGCTCAATGTCTTCGAATATCCTATGAGAAGACCCATCGGAATCGAAATCGCCAGTGCCAATGCAAATCCTTCAAAGAATCTCTGCAGACTTATACTGATATGAGCCCACATGGTCATTCCTGATACCGGATCACCATACTTGAAAAGGTCCAACATAGCATCCAAAACCCTGGAGGGTGATGGTATTGCGGCAGTGTTCACAATTGAAGATATGTTCCACCACAGGAGTAAAAATATCACAAGTGATGAAATTATAATCGCTATTGACCTGATCCATCTATGAAATTTGTTATCCTTGTCGTACTTCAATTTTTGAAATATCGAATCATCGTTTTTCATTCTATCAAACGAAACATCCATTCTATCACCACCACATTTCAACTGTTGTCAATACCACTGGCGGAGACCCAACAAATCCTATATCGATCTGTCCGCTCAATAATGCTACCATTACCGCCCCTCCAGCGGCAAACGGAACGCCAATGTTCAATGTGATCCCATACTGGTCAAAGAATCCCTCTCCAATTCCCGCATGCAATGCGATCTGATGAATGTCGTTTGCCAATACTCCTACATCGATCACAATGTTTTCTCCGAGTACCGTGTAGCTTGAAGGTGCCCTTCCTGCTGCATTGTTGATATATGAGTCATCGACTAACCAATCGGCAAAACTCTTTGAGTCCGCAAATCCCATTTCTTCCATGCTATATTTGAGAAGATTAAGATTGCTATACGTCTCCACCATTGTCATTATGCCACTTTTCAGGTAATCCAAAGAGAATGTATAGACGACATTGTCCAATGCTTCTTGTATCACCAATTCGTTAGTCACTCCTGCTTTCAATTTTACATATTCTATCAGTTTAGAGTGATTAGCAGAGTTAGCGTTGATGGCTTCATTTACCCACTTTACTGATGCAGAATATGCTGAAAGGAAACGTAATATTGCGTTCGGATCACTATCAACAAACTCTCTGCTGGCAGCAACCACACAACATGGGTGGTCTTCCCACAATTCTGCTGTTGTTCCTACTGAATAGGCATTATAACTACTCGTTTTGCAAATATTGCTATAGTGGGCCTCCCATGCTATGCCGCCATCGATGATGCCTTCGACTAATGAATCCCCCATTGCACCTGGAGCTACAGTAGTCCAATATACTGTATCAGAATTTTTATTATCGGCATTCTGTGCAAAATTCATTCCCAGATGTTCTACTACAAAATCCATCAATATCATGTGTTGAATGGATGACGGACCCGGAGTTGAAAACACCAACCCTCCCCAATTCGCGCTGGTATCGGGGTCTAACGACAATCCAGGGTGAGATTTACTGGCAAAAAGACCCGAACCCTCCTCGTTTACCATCCCTATAATCACTACCTTGTCTTTTTCTTTCATGTGGTCGGAGAAATATACTCCCGAGACAGAAAGAACAACAATTATAGCGACAACAGTAGTCCATAATTTCAAATTCATATTATGCCTGCCTGTGAATTGAGAGGTAATGATTTCAATATAACCTTTTTGGGATAATTATTCCTATTTGTGATAATTGGTTTGAATTATTGTCCAAAAAAGGCTTTAAAATGCGAAATTGTTCAATAATTGCATCATGAAACACATGCCAGAAATTTATTTACGATTTATTGAAAATGATTTTTCGAAAAAGAAATATTGTCATTAATTAGTTTAAAATAGTGAACTTTCTACCCTACATAGGTTTTAAATTATCATTCAACCGCTCGATCATCCAGAACAAGCGTTTGAGACGTCCAGCATCCGTTTTTGCATCGAAATATGCCCTTGTATACGTCTTTTTCACAGATGGCGACATCGCCTGGAAATTCGTATAGGCCGGTTCATGATCTTTCAACAGATCTGATAGAAACAGTATCTGTTCGTCTGTGACAGAAGAAGACTTAGAAGCATCCCATTGACCGTTCTTCTTGGCTTCCTCTATCTTCATTCTGCCCTGATCGGTCATCATACCTTGCTTTTCAAGCTTTTCAACTGTTGCCTTATTTTTATCCGACCACTTGCTGTTCTTTCTGCGTGCGGAGAAATATTTGAGATATGCCCCTTCATCAATGCTTTGCATCTGCCCGTCGATCCAACCGAAACAGAGAGCTTCTTCGAGTGCCTCATCCGCTTTTATCGTCTTCGGTCCGCCCGGCTTTCCGAATAACAGCCAAACTCCTTCGTCTGACGTGCAGTTGTCTTTCAGCCAACTTCTGAATTCTTCCCTTGAATCGAATCGTAAATGCTCAACCAACATACTCACCCCGATGTGCGGAGATTCTTTGTCTAATATTATGGTTTTCCAACTTTTCAAATGTAATGTCAAAAACTACAATGATTCACATGACGATGGAATCTGTGGCAAAGATAATAAACAACGCAGAAGATTGAAACTTATGAGTATTGTATCGTTCAGAGACTTGACGTTCGATGTTGATATCGAGGCAACGAAAAGATATTATCAGAAATTCTCCGTCACGGATCCGGATGGCAAATTATTTCGTAACTTCAAGAAAAATTTTGAAATAATCACAGACGAGGAGACACGGTTCTTCAGGTCTTTTTGCATAGATCCGCTGTGCTTCGATGTAAAAATTGACTGTGGCTGGCATAATGCAATGTCAGTATCCGGCCATTATATTTTCTTCGGTAAATGTGTCAAAAAAAAAGGAACTGACTTCGCCGTGAAGAACACCCTTCCAGAAAACTCACAGGTCATATCAGTTAACTTTGGCTACGAGGTAGGCAGATTCATATTTGACTTCCTTGAAAATGACACATCATGGCCGGAAACTATTCCCGATGACATTCCGGAAAGTTGCATATGCATTGAGACGAGGATTATTAACCTGCCTTGGCTGCTTAGTAAAAAAGATGGATCCGCCGACAGATTATATATAGAAGAAACTAGGAGAATATTCGAAAATATTCTGAAACAGTTGAACATCGAATATTCCGTCATGTCGCACAAGGAAGTGTCAGCTTATATGAAACAATGGTTCCTGGAGTACTTGCCGCCGACCTCAGACAAGAAGGAGATGGAGAGCGTGTGTCTTTTCAGCAAAGAACACAGCACCCTTCTGTGGCATATGTTCACCTGGGGAAAAGTAGAAAGTGAGGAGGGGGAGCATGCAAATGAGTGCTTCGATGAAAAAGAAAAAGGCGAATGCGTCATATTATTGGAGAATCATAAATTTGGTTTCATTTTGAAGAACGGTGACGGATTAACGTCGAAGATCTTGGACCCGTACAAAGATATCTATGTGACTGCAAAAGATTTTTCATGGTCTTATGTGCACACACACGAAGACGGCTGGATCGGACCGTTCTTCTATCACCGTGGTGTTCAGAAACAAGAATGACCAAACAAGAATATTGGGTCTCAATGAAACGGTTAGCTTTTGAAAATTATATATTTGGGTAAAGAGATTGTGAGTGCAGGGGAAGGGATTTGAACCCTTGTATCACTAAGAACAGGATCCTAAGTCCTGCGCCGTTTCCAAGCTTGGCTACCCCTGCTTGGCTAACCTCACCATCCT
>JGI994J12354_10004378_pt1 | contig 12716 bp, 11 predicted proteins | sample IntmicLarv3ML3BL_FD_12354 | JGI IMG/M metagenome (IMG submission 12354)
GTGGATAATCGGATTCGAACCGACGACCCCCAGGGCCACAACCTGGTACTCTAACCGACTGAGCTATATCCACCACATGGCAGCGCACAAACGCGCATATGATATTATAACGGATTCTCAGGGGTTTGTCAAGAAGTTTTTGCAGGCAATTTGACTTGATTTTGGCGGCGGGGTTGCAACAGGGACATATATCAGTCGTTGCTCAGGCAAAAAATCCTCACCTATAATTTGCTTGCATTTTTCGCGACGATATGCTACACTAAACACAAGCTCCAATGAAATCACGAAAGCGAGGTGGATAATATGACCATATTTCATATGACAGAATCGGAAATCGTATTGTCCATTGTCCGCGCGTGAGCAGGTGAACACCTCTTTCGGTCATGGGCGCCTCTGATTTTGTCAGGGGCGCTATTTTATTGCTGAAAGGGAGATTTTTATGGAAACAATCGTTTGCAGGGCTATGACCACGGAAGATTTGCACGTTCATATGATGGACAGCTTTGACCGCACGCAAGAAATCACGCACGTATACCGCAGACGCCGGCCATTGCCGGGCTATCGCATCGCAGCATTGCGTAAACCCAAAATCGAGGACTGGCCTGCGGAAGGCAAAGAAATATTTATCCGCAACTGGTTTATCCGTTCGGTGCACATGCGGCAGCTTTACCCCGGACAGCCGCTGACATTCGGCGCGTTTTCGGAGGGTCAGGTGCGCGGCTTCGCCTTTTGGGATATGCATAACGGAAAAGCGGAAGGCTATGCCATCCTGTACCGGCTGTTTGTCAGCAAGGAGCTTCGCCGCCAAGGCTTGGGCGCACAGCTGTTTTTGCTTTGTGCGGAGGCGGCAAAAGCGGCCGGCGCGCAAACGCTTTACATCAGCGCAGAATACGCCGTGGAAACCATCGCTTTTTATCGGGCGCTCGGCTGTGTGGACGCAAAAATTGATTTGCGGCGAGAAATGCATTCGCCAAAGACCGATATCCCGCTGGAATACAAGTTGTAATATAGTCAACCAAAAACACAACAGGCATGAGCCGGAACCCCTCCGGTTCATGCCCGTTTTATTTTTGCCCTCTAAAAAACATCGCTCATCTTGTAAATGCCAAGCATACCCATCCATCCTCATCCTTGCGGCAGGCAAGCTGGAACCCCGCATCTTCGCAGACAGTAATCACCTCGTCCGCACGGGTGTCGATGATCCCGGAGCAAATCCACACGCCGCCGGGCGCCATATGCTGCCCCACCTGCGATTTCAGGCTCAAAATCGCGTCCGCAACAATGTTGGAAACCACAACTTCGTAGACACCCTCCACGCACGCCGCCAAATCGCCCGGAACGAACGCGGCCTGCTGTTTGGTCAGGCTATTGCGTTCGGCGTTCTCACGTGCGTTTGTGACGGCAAGGGGGTCGATGTCCACGCCGAGAGCATAGCACGCGCCGAGCTTCACCGCCGCAATCGCCAAAATACCCGAACCGCAGCCGATATCCAGCACCTTGCAGCCCGGTGCAGTATATTGTTCCAGCAGCTCCATGCAAAGACGGGTGGTGGCGTGGCTGCCCGAACCAAAGGCAAGCCCCGGCTCCAGCAGGAGGACGGCGCGGCCTTCCGGGTCAGCGGGTTCCTCCCAAACAGGCTGAATAAGCAGCCGCCCGCCCACCTTGAGCGGATGAAAATACGCCTTCCAGTTGTTCTCCCAGTCCTCATTTTTGCAGAGCGTATCGGAGATTTCATGGGCGATACCCGCAGCGGTGTATCGCTCGCGCAAAAAGGCGATGGCCTCTGCCTGCCGCTCGGGCGGCGTATGTTCGTGCGGCGGGAGGTAGATATGCACGATGCCGGTATCCCTATCGCGGCTGAGCAGTGTTTCGTCGATGAGCTGCATGTGCGTGATGCTGCGCACCTCCTGCTCCATGTCGCGGTAGTCCTCGATATAGATGCCGTAGGGCACGACCATGTGCGCGATTTCGCCCGCGAGGTCGATGTCGTTCGCCGATACTTTGATGGAAAGTTCTGTCCAGTCGTTCATGGCAATGTTCCTTTATATAATTTGTAGGGGACGATGCCCACATCGTCCCGTTTATAAACAAAATCAGCCTCGGCTATGTAACCAAATCGCGCATTCCATACGTTTTTTGAAGAGCTCGCAGCCGTCCTCATATACCCCTTGAATGCTGCCGCTGGCGTGATGCGCGTTGGCAGCGCAGCCTCCGGCGCAGTAGTACTTTGCCCAGCAATCGCGGCACTCCGTTTTGCTGTGCAGGGTGCATGCGGCAAATTCCGCGCGGATATCCAGGCGGGTGATGCCATCGCGGACATTACCCATGCAAAACGCGGCCTCGCCGACAAATTGGTGGCAGGGATACAAATCGCCTGTTGGTGTGACGGCGACATATTCCGTGCCAACGCCGCAGCCCGCCACGCGCTTATGAATACACGGGCCATGCGCCAAATCAAGGTTATAATGATAGAACGAGAACTCGTTTGCGCCGCCCTTGCGCCGTGCCATTTCCAGAGCGAGAGCTTCGTATTCCCGCAGGACGGTGTTCAGCCCTGCGCGGGTCAATGCATGCGGACTGTTTTTTTCGCACACCACGGGCTCCATAGAAAGGTCTTTGAAGCCCAGCTCCGCCATGTGATAGAGGTCATTCGTGAAATCGGGGTTCGCGCCGGTGAACGTGCCGCGGATGTAATAATTGCCCTTGCCGCGCGCTTTGACAAACTGTTGGAACTTCGGTACAATGACATCATAGCTGCCCTGCCCGTTCACGATTTTGCGCAGGCGGTCGTGAATTTCGCGCCGGCCGTCTAAGCTCAGCACCACGTTGGCCATCTCCCGGTTGCAGAAGTCCGTGACTTCGTCGTTCAGCAGCAGGCCGTTTGTGGTGAGTGTGAAACGAAAACGTTTGCCTGTTGCTGCCTCGCGGCTCCGGGCATAGGCAACCAAATCTTTCACAACCTGCCAATTCATCAGCGGTTCGCCGCCAAAAAAATCAACCTCCAGGTTTTTGTGCCCGCCCGCGTTCGCCAGCAAAAGCTCAAGCGCCTGCCGGCCCACCTCAAAGGGCATCAACGCCTCCGCCCCGTGATATTTGCCCGCTTGTGCAAAGCAATAATCACAGGTCAAATTGCATGTATGCGCCACGTGCAGGCACATAGCTTTCAATGTTGCACTTTTTTTTGCCGGGACGTCAATCTCCGGCGCGAAAAGCTTTTTTTGATCAATGAGCGTTTGGATTTCATCCCGCAGACCTTCGATGTCCTCGCCGGGAAAGTTTGCCCGCAGCATGTCGTCGTCAACAGTATCCCAATGGGTGATGGCGAAAAACGCGACCGGGTCCACAATATGAACCGAGCCGCTGTGCACATCCGCCACAATATAATCGCCGTGCAGTTGATAAGCGTGAATCATCAGTATTTCTCCCAATCAATACTACGAATCCCATTATAAACCTTGAACCCATGCCGCTCCAAAGGGCGAAGCACGAGCTTAGTGCGGACTAAAAATGCAGGAGACAGGAAAATTTCCCGTCTCCGTCTCCCATATAGCTCCCGATTACTCCTGCGTTTCGTTCTCGCAGGGTTGGTTTGCGACACCGCAGGAGGTTTTGCAGGCTGACTGGCAGGAGGTTTGGCATTCTCCGCAACCGCCGTCGCAAAGGCTCTGGGCGAGATCCCGGGTTTCCAGGGTTTGGATGCGCTTCATAATTGGTCTCCTTTCGCTTTGCTGATAGAAATAGTATAGCGTTTTTTGGCGCTTCTGTCAAGAATAATATTGACAAGCCAGAATGCATATGCTATAATACTTCAGTGGTCAAAAAAGCTGCGGGTGTAGTTCAATGGTAGAATTCCAGCCTTCCAAGCTGGTTACGTGGGTTCGATTCCCATCACCCGCTCCACGCCTGCGGCGAGTGAATCGTGCGCAGGCGTTTTGTTTTTAAAACGATACAAATGCAAGCCAAAAGAAACCAAGGAGTTTCAATAGCATGTCAGACAGTCTGTACGATGGCGATATTTATCCGGGCGTTATGTGGTATTGTGAACAATGCGAAGAATTATTAAATAAACAGGATGGGTTCTATGACTACTGCGACGAGTGGACATGCACAGAATGCTATCACACAAATCCAATATCGGAAGAAAAAATAACCGACTACTCCGACAATGCGAACAACAGCGAGAATAGCTGGGACGCCGGAACTATCGCCATAGTCGGAGCCGCTTTGTTGGGCACGCTTCTGGTCACTTCGCATTTAGATAAGCGCCAGCAAAAGAAACAAAAGAAATGGCTGGCAATAAAAGAACAACAAGAAGAGGCAGCGCAGCAGCGCTTAGCGGCACAGGAAGAATGGGAGCAATACGCAGAAAAGCAGCGTTTAGAAGAAGAACGGCGAAAAAAAGCAGAAAGAATACGCCTGGAGAAACAAGCAGAACAGCGTTTGGAAAAAAAACAGCAAAAAGAAGCTGAAAGGATACGTTTAGCAGAGCGGAACCGGAACCGCACAGAGGGAATACGCCTTGCGAAACAACAGGAGCGGAGCAAAAATCGAATCCGAAGAAAAAAACAAATAAAGGCATTTCTGTTCCATAAAAAAAATATTGAGCTCGGCGCAGCACTCTCCGACTTCATTGAGGCCGATGTCAAATTGGCAGTTTTGCATTTCCACAATGCTGGGTTCACAAACGTTCAAATTGCTCCAATAAAGGACATTTTTGCAGGCAGTAAGAAACAAGTTGGCGAAGTTGAGCAGATTGAGATTAACGGAAACACCATCTTTCAAAAAAACTCAACAGCTCCTTATGACGCAAAAATTGTCATTACATATCATGAAAAGGGAGAGATTTCTTTCCCGCTTTCTCCAAAGCAAGTTAAGAAAATGGACGTTCAGGCGCTTGCAGATCGGCTTCAGAAGCTGGGGTATACAAACATCACAACTGTAAGCTTGAACGATTTGGTCGCAGGATGGATAAAAAAGGATGGAGCCGTCAAACAGGTGACTATCGCCGGAAACGCTTCTTTCGAAAAAGATCGGATGTATCCGTTTGACACTGTAATCATTATGACATATCACTCGCTCAAAAGCAAAGCGCAAAGAGCCTAACGACCGCATTGTTGTTCTATGCCTCATTTGCAATTCTGTATTTTCTACGATGTCAATAAACTTTAAGCAAGGGGATTTTTTGTATGAAACGATTGACCTCTGTCCTGCTGATTTTTGCGATGCTGTTCGGCATGTTCACGCTTGCGCCTGTGCAGGCGTTTGCAGAAGAACCGCCCGCCGCGCAGGATCAAAGCGCAGAACCGGCCGCAGAACCCGAACCTGAACTTGAACCAGAATCTGAAGCGGAGCCGGAAACAGCCCCGGGAACCGTTCACATCGCCGGAATTGAGGACGACAGAGAGACGCCGCCTTGCAGCTGCGTGAACGTGCCGATTGTCCGTCTCTCGGGCGGCCACGGCTCGCTTTGGGAAAACGAAGGCACGCCTGAAGCGGTCAGCTATTATGGGATGAGCATTGATAACATCGTACGCGACCTGCTGCCCGGTCTGGAGCCGTTCCTCAAAACCGCGCTGAAGATGAATATGAACAACTCGGTGACCGCAGCGATCGAGCTGTTTTGGAACTGGATCGGCCCGCTGGAAATGCGCCCGGACGGCACCAGCGTCAAAACGCTGACCCGCACCAACAGCACCATAACCGACCTGCTGAACGAGCACCAATGGGGCGACTGCAATAACCTCTACACCATGAGCTTTGACTGGCGGGAAAGCCCGCTCAAAACCGCAGACGACCTCCATATGTACATCCAGCGCGTGAAAAAAACCACAGGGCACAGCGGGGTACATCTGGAATCCATTTCCGGCTCCGGCTCCGTGCTGGCGGCCTATGTGGATAAATATGTGAATCAAGCGGACAAGCCCGACGTGCTCAGCGTGGTGCTGGGGCAAAGCACCGCGGGCGGCCTGGGCTCTATGGGTGAAATTTTCCGCAAAAAGCTCAGCATCAACCCGCAGGCGCTCAGCGCATTCACTTGGGTATCGACGATTGAAACCAGCGGCGTCTATGACGAAAAAGTGCTTCCCATTCTCAAAGCGCTTTATCAGACCGGCATTTTTGATTTGCTTGCCGTCTGGTTCCCCTATCTGGCCCCAAAATATATTAACCGGCTTTACGACGAACTGATTCTCCCCACCTATGGCTCCTGGCCCGGCTTGTGGGCGTGGGTGCCAAACACAGACTATGCAGAAGCAAAAAAGGTCATGTTCGAAGGGCATCCGGAGTACTACACCGAAGGCTTTGTTGACACCATCGATGAATATTACAACAAAGTCGCGGTGCGCCAGGGCGAAATTTTTGCCAAGGCAAACGAGAAAATCAAGGTAGCCGTCATGGCGGGATACGGCAGCCCCACATTCCCCTTCTGCAACACCACCGACGCCGACGGCGACGGGCTCGTGAACACGGAATACGCCTCGCTGGGCGGCACGGTTGCGTTGTTTGGTCGGCAGCTGCCCAAAACATATAAACAGGCGTTCCGCCCCGACCGCAACTATATTTCGCCCGACCGCATCGTGGACGCTTCCACCTGCGCCGTGCCCGAAAACACCTGGTTCATGAAAGGCGCTCTGCATCAGGGCTGGTATGAATACGGCACCTGGTATCGATGGTGGATCGAAGCACCGAAGGGCGAAGACACTGTGTTCGACCACCCGAAATACCCGCAGTTTGTGCAGGTGACGAACCAAACCGATTTCCGGCTGATTGTAGGCGACGAGGAACCGTACGATATCTTTGAACCGCTCCAGCCGGAGCCGATGACGTTCAAAAAGGCGATGGCATGGCTGTGGGACCGCGTACTGGGTCTGGTCCGCGTGTTCCTGAACTGGGGCGGCCGCGAGATTTTCAAGTTCTTCCACGAGCCGCTGTTCCTTGGCATTTTCCGCTTTTTGCGGCGAGAGTTTGAGCTGCTGGTATAACGAATATTTGCATCAACGAAAGAGCTGCCCGGCTGGGCGGCTCTTTTTATGCGGTTTTGTCCTTTTTTTCGGCAAAAATCACAAGCGGCAATTTTTGCTTGCGTTTTGTAAAAACACGGGGTATAATGATTGCACTAACACGGCAAAGGAGTGCAGGGGATGAGAGCTTGGTTGAACGAGAACATGTGGCTGGTTGGTTTGGCGTCTGTTGTGCTTGTCTTGTTTTCCGGCTATGGGCTGCTGAAGAAACGCAGGGGCGAAAAACCAAACAGCAGCTATAAAACGGGCAACGTATATGCTGAGAAGCAGGGCTATCAAAAAACCTCTGTGCGGCAAACCGGTAACCTCGAAACAGGCAGAACAAGCCGCAGGCGGCTGGATCAGCTGAAAATCAAGGAATATTTTGAGAACGCCGATCAGGAACCTGTGAATCCAGTCCGCGGCCTTGAAGCAGGCGGAGCGTATTACAGGCTGTTGGATTATCAAAAAGCTGCGGAGTGCTATGAGAAAGCCGCCGAGGAATATGCGTTGCTTTCCGGCCCCTTCTCGTTGGACCGCGCCCATGCGCTCAGCCGCGCGGGGTTTGTGTTTGATGATCTGGCAGAGTATGAAAAGGCACTCAAATGTTACACGGAGGCGCAGGCGATTTACATCAAAAACGATTGCCAAAAAGAGCTGGCCGACCTTGAGTACTATATTACATCTGTTTATTGGGGGCAAGGAAAATATGAGGAAGCGCTGGAGCTGCTCTTTCAGCTTTTGGAGAGGAAGGAACGCGTGCAGATAAAAGCGCTGCCGGGTGACGCCAGAATCCACCAGCTCATTGCGATTGTATACCAGTCGCAAAAACGCTATGCGGAGGCTTTGGAGTGGCACTTTAAGACGTTGGAAATCAAAGAAAAAGCGCTGGGGAAGATGCATCCGAATACCGCTGTCACTTACATGAACATTGCAACCGTATACCGTAGACAAGGGAAGCTCGACGAAGCACTTGAGGAGTTCCTCAAGGCTTTGCCTGTGCTGGAAAAAGAAAATGCATTTGGGACAGAACACCCGATCACCGCCATGCTATATCTGAACATTGCGCTTGTATATGCCGACCTGAAGCAGCACGAAACCGCGTTAGAGTGGTGCTTCAAGGCGCTGCCGATACAGGAAAACGTTTTGGGAACAAAGCACCCGAACACCGCAACGACTTATCTGTGTATCGCAGAGGTCTATGCCGCGCAGAAAAAATTTGATGAAGCGTTGGAGCTTTACGCAAACGCATATCGCGTGTTTCTTTCAAAATCGGGGGAGGCGCACCCGCATACGCAGGAATGTCGCAGCGACATGCGCGGCTGCTATGATGAATCCGGGCGCGGGCAGCCATTTGAGGAGTGGCTAAAAGAACAAACCAGCTAACGCCCCACCCCGCAAACCACAAAAAACGCCTGCAGCGAACCCATTTCGCTTGCAGGCGTTTTCTTCATTCTATTACATCAGGCACGAACCAACCTAAAACTCCGCCTCCATGCCGTCATACGACACTAAAAACCCGGTGCCCTCCGCCATTTCGCACTGCTCATCATACGTGCGCTGCCCGTTGTGCGAAAAGTGGTGGTGGCAAAACTGCGTGTGCTCCGCCGCGCAGCCCATCTCCTTGAGCCTGTCCCGCACCAGCCAGTTGGTGCGGACACACATATGCCAACCATAGTAGCCCTCCTCCGCCGCGATGCCCGTGCAATCGAGCGAAACAAAATCAAGCTGCGGCTTTGCCGCCGCCAGATACTCCCACGTTTCATCCGGGAAATAGCCGGTGTCGTTGGCATAAAGCAGCGCCTTCCCGTCCTTTTCAATCAAATAAAACAGCGCTTCCACCGAACGGTCGTGGTCAGCCACAAGACCCGTGACGGTATAACCCTCCACCTCAAACGGCACGAACGGCACCACCGTGTGCAGCACGATGACGTTCTCTTTTTGCAGATTGAACGCGTCCGCCTCGTCGATCACCTTGCGGGTCGCGGCCGATGCATAGATGTGCAGCGGTTTCTGCGGCTCCTCGGCGGCATAGGCATAGCCGGGCTTGCGCATTTCAAAATCGCTGGGATACAGATGATCCTCGTGCGCGTGCGTGATGAGCAGCGACGTGATGGCGGGCAAATCAAGCCCGTGCTGCGCCGTGTGCATGAATGTGTCCGGCGGATAATCAATCAGCAGCCTGCCGTCTACGATTGCCTGCGAACGGCTGCGGATGTTGCGCCCGCCCGCCGCGCGCGCCTTCACGCAGGTTTCGCACATGCAGAACAATGCGGGCACGCCTTCCGCCGCTGCGGTGCCAAGGTATTTGAGATGCATGGGTGTTCTCCTTTGTTTTGTTTGTTGCGTGGGTTTGAGATATTCCGGTGTGTTCGTTTCTAACTTCCCCCGCCCTTTGGGCATCGGAGTTGAAGTTTTGTCGCTCTGCGATTGCTTCCCCCGGCGCCTCGCGCCACCCCCTTCACAATTGAAGGGGGCCTTGTAGGTTCTGCTTCTTACTTAACGACTGATTGCCTGAGTGGGCCTCTTCAAATTCAAAAGCAAGCTGGGTTCTATTCTGGCGTTACAGGGCCCCCTTCGATTTCGAAGGGGGTGGCACGCGTTAGTGTGACGGGGGAAGAAATCGCAGAGCGACACAACATCACCGCAGCCGTGGATCAATCGTAGTGCTGCTAACCGCCAGCCCATGCCGCACCTTATATGCGGATGGCTGTTTAGCGAGAGAAGAGCTCCTGTATTATCATTGATACTATTGTCACAAAAATCTTAGGCAGGTAGATAATAAAGTGCAATATATCTCCCATAAGATACATCCTCCCTTTTTTAATGCTTGCTTATCTTTATCACTTCGCCGCTTCGTTTTTTCCCTCCCGCATCAGCTGCGCCAAATAATTTTTTTGCTCCATCTGCTCCGGCTTGATGCTCGTTTTTCCATAGAGCGCCATTTGCAGCCGGTGCGCATCACGCGGATAATCCACAATCCACAGCCACTTATCGCCGATGTAGGCGGAAACGCCCGTGTAGTCCTCTGTGCCGGCGCCCTTGCCCTGCGCACGCGGCGCTTGCAGCTGACGCAGCTCATATTTGAACCACCCCTGCAGAATGGCCTCCTTTGAAAAACGATCGATGTCGTCCCTGCTCAGATCGGTCACCACATATTGCAGGGTTTGCTCCAGAGCCTCCAGCAGCTCTCCGGGCGCCGCTTCTTTCGCGCTTTCCATGATGGCGGAGAGCACCTTGCGCTGCCGCGCCGAGCGCATGGCGTCGGAATCGAGCGAATGGATGCGGGTATATACAAGGGCCTGCTCGCCGCTGAGCGGCACCTGCTTGCCCGCCGGGAACTCACCGTGCATGCTTTGGGCCGTGCTGTTGATGTAATCGGCCTCCGCCTGCGTCACGTCCACCTTCACGCCGCCCAGCGCGTTGATGATCTCCGGGAATGATTTAAAATCAACGGATATGTAGCTGTCGATCGTGATTTTGTAGTTGTCCTCCAGGGTATCCATCAGCGTCGCGGGGCCGCCGAGGGAATACGCCGCGTTCACCCGGTCGGTCAGCGTGCGGGGGCTGTCGGGGTCACCCGTCAGGTTGATATAAGAATAGCTGTCGCGGAAGATAGAAGTAAGCGTAATCGTTTTCTCTTTGCGGTTGATGGAAACCAGGAGGATGGCGTCGGCGTTCCCGCCCAGCGCTTTTCCGCTTTCGGTATCCACCCCGCACAGCAGGACATTCATCACGTTTCTGTCGTGCAGCCGCTCCGTATTGTTGTTTGCCCAGCGGCGCAGCAAGGGTTCCAAGGTTTGGGCGTCCGCCTGGTCCACATCGGCGGCAAGACCCGTGATTTCCTCCTGCGCGGCGCTTTCGTTCAGATAAAAATACCCTGCGTCGTGCCGGATTTTTGAGGTCAGGCTGCGGTAATAGGCCAAGGAAAAGATGGCCGCCAGCGCGGCCAGCAGCGCCCCGGCAAGGATTGCGGTGCGCAGCCGCCTGCGCAGCAGCTCTTTTGCCGCCCGTGCATGAGCTTGAGCACGGGTTCGTGCATGAGCTTGAGCACGGGTTCGTGCATGCGTTCGCGCACGGGTTTTTATTTTTGCTTTAACGGCGCAGCACCTCCGTTCCGCAAGCTTTTTGCAAGCGCTGATTCAAGCAATCCGCATCACTCGGTGGTATACCGTTCCACCTCATAAAAAGATTCTTCGTTCGATTCTTCGGGGGCCTCCGATTCCTGACCCTTCGATTTCGGCCAGAGCCAGCTCAAATCAAAGCCGCCGCCATTCTTCGCGGGCGCGGTTGTGGTTGCGGGCGTTGACTGCCAGTTGTTGTTCTGCTGCGGCCGGCCTGTCAGGCTTTGGAACAGCGATTGGATGTATTCGTCGCGTTCGCTGTCGTTTTCGAGGTTGATGTTGCTTTCGCCGTAAAGCGCCATCTGCAGCTGGCGGGCTGCCAGAGGATAATCCGCAATCACAAGGAACATGCCCCGCAGGGAGCCCGTGACGGCGTTTGCCGCCTCGCCCTCCAGCATGGGGAAGCTCGCCTTTGCCATGCCGAAGTTCACCCAGCCAATTCCCGACGGCACGAGCGCCATCAGCTGCGCCTTGGTGAAGTTCGTCGTTACATAGGGCAGCAGTTCTTCGAGGAAGTTATACAGCTGCCGCAGGCTTGCGCCTTTTGCGCTGCGGATCATGCTTTCAATCACCCGCTGCTGGCGCTTGGTGCGCTCCACGTCGGAATCCAGCTTGCGGATGCGGCTATAGACCAGCGCCTGCTTGCCGGTGAGCCGCACGCCCTCGCCAAAGGGGAACTCGTTGTTCATGGAAGGCGCTGTGCGGTTGATATACTTGGCTTCCCGTTCCTCCACATCCACCGTCACGCCGCCCAGCGCATCGATAATTTTCGGGAAGGAGCGGAAATCCACCGTGGCGTATTTGTCCACGCGGATTTTATACAGGCGGCTGATGGTCTCCATCACAGCGGCGGGGCCGCCGTAGGTCAATGCGGAATTCATGCGGTGATAATGTTCGTCCTCGCCGATTTTCATATAGGCATAGCTGTCCCGCAGGAACGAAACCAGTGTGACCATGTTATTCTTTTTATTGACGGAGCACAGCATCATGGTATCCGAGCGGGAATAGCCCTCGCCCGTCTCATCGTTGTCCTGCCCAATCAGCAGGACATTGATGACGTCCTTGCTGTAGCGGATGTTTTCGTCGCCGCCGTTGTGCCACCATTCCCGCATGAAATCGTTGAGGCTCCCGGCGTCCGTGATGTCATGCAGCGCTTCAAAATCGGGGTCGGGCTCTTCGTCCTCCAGCGCCGGGGCATAGCCCGAAGCATAGCCGGGGCTCCAGCCAAGCTCGCCAAGCAGATCGTCCCAAACATACCACCCGGCAAAGACAATTCCGCCCAGAACAATGATTAAAACCGCAGTGACGAGCACCGTTCGCCGCCGGTTGCGCCGCTTGACCTCGGCCCGCAGGCGCGCATATTCTCTCATGATGCTTCCATCCTTCTTTGCAAAAAATATAGAGTTCCCAAATTGTGTACCCTATATTATATCATGCACATTTTACTGTCCTAATACAAGTCTGTTAATTTTTAGTCCGCACCCAGGTCAATTATAGTCAATTAACTTGATTTTCATCCAACAATGTGCTATAATAGATGTATGAGTTATGATACAAAATTTCGCCAACACGCAATAGCGTATTGGAACGCAGG
>JGI994J12354_10004379_pt1 | contig 12714 bp, 9 predicted proteins | sample IntmicLarv3ML3BL_FD_12354 | JGI IMG/M metagenome (IMG submission 12354)
TATTTCCATAGTTTAATATTCAAAGACAGACCGGTTGTCATTGGTTGCCCATTAATGGACGAGCCTTATTTTAGTGATAGACTTAATAAGATTGTGGAAATCAATGATATAAAAAGTATTACAGCTGTTCATATGGATACAGATTGTTGCAAAGGTTTTCCTGCATCTGTAATGTCCGCCGTAAGAAAAAGCGGTAAAGTCGTAGTTAGAAAAAACCATACGCATCTTTGCCTGTTATAAATATGGTATTATAAAATGAAATAAAAGTCAAAACCAGTCATCGAATATATCGAGACTGGTTTTTCCATTATTAAGTATAATCGAGTTAGTTCTGTTCAATAGATGAATATGTTTACAATTCAATCTCATCAAAATCAAAGTCCATAACTGGTTCTTCTCGCTCTTGTTCTTGAATTGTCTCAGGTTCTGTTTTTTGCTCCAACTCATGATTCATGACATTCACCTTGTCTAGTCCAATCATCAAATCTGAATTAATATAAAAAGATTGAAACTCAATAAATTCCTCATTTCTAAGAATAAAGCGCCCTTTGATATTAGGAAGCTCTTTTGCCATGTCATTGCCAATCATTATTCTACTTGGTTCAGGGTCAACAAATCTCCCACATATTCGCATACTGACATTACTCTTTATTTGACCATTAATAACCGTTGAATCCGGTCTTTGAATTCCCATGATAAGATTAATCCCAGAAGCCCTACTAACGCGTGTAAGAGTCTCAAGATAACCTGTAACCTGTTTGTTGCCCTCTTTATCACCAGCTCGCATAAGTTCTGCCAGTTCATCAATAAAAACAACCACGCGTTTAAGTCTTTTCTCATAACTAACTAGGGAATTATATTCATCCATATTTTCTACTCTGTACTTAACGAACAAATCAAGACGTTTGTTTGTTTCAGTTACCAATTCTTCTAAAACTGCTGTTATTCTGTCATAGTCAAAATAGACTTCAATCAAATTAGAAAAATCAAAAAATGAAACACCTCTTTTAAAATCAATCAGCTTTACTTCGTGTTCCTTAATAAGACATTGATAAATTAAACATTTAAGAATATTTGATTTACCACTTCCTGTTTCTCCTGCTATAAATGCATGGGGAGAATGATTAAGGTCAATATGTATTATGTCAGTATAATCAATTCCCAACACTAAAATTGTCTCTTGTGGTTGCAAGTAACTGTTATTCCAATAAAGTATTTCTGGCAGATTTTCATTTACTAGATAGAGAATCACCACGTTTTTCTCACCATAATTATTAGTTATTTTTATTATTTGTTTATTTAAATGCGTTTCAAGTAAACTCTTCTTTGCAATCCAAACATCAAGTGGTATTTGCGAATGAAAGACAAGTAATTGAGCATGATTAATAATACTCTCTTGAGCCAAAACAGGGTATTGCCCATCAGATGAGCAAAAACGCATTGCTTCAAACATTTTTGTATAGGCATTATTTCGTTTGTTTCTTGCTATATCAGCAATTCTTGAAACTACACCAACAACAATTAAAACAGGAAAGAATATTATTATCGTTAGCAAAATAGAGCGTATAATATCTCCTTCAATCAGTCCAATAAGATTGAGTATCAAAACAAGGACAGAAAATATTATTCCTGATATTTTGTTACGATATATCGCACCTAAGCCATAACCAAGTATTGTGCCTATCACATTGTTCATGAAATACCACCTCGTATAATAAGTTTTAGTTTTATAAAATCAGTACCATCAGGCTATAAGATGCCCGTGATACAATAGCTGTAGGACAGTAGGGTTAAGTTCTTAACCTCCTCGTTGAACCACAAGGTTGCTTCATAGTTAGTCTGTTCCCCTGAGCCGGAAGTTAGCTGCAAACTCATTAGCTGTTTGCCGAAGGTAAGACCGCCCTTTTAGCAGTGAGGGATATCGCATCGGCCTTCTCTGGAATGATTCTGATACGCGAGGTTGCTGATGCTCCGGTTATCACGGGTATCTCAAAGCCTGCTGACCTGAAATTCCACTGTAAGGGAGGTGAAAATGTGAATCAATTATTCGTTGGCATTGATGTGAGTAGTAAAAATAATGTTGCCTACCTCATGAATCCAGACGGGAGCAAGCATAGCAGCTTCTCGGTGCAAAATAATCTCGGCGGTGCTAAGATATTGTCAGAACGAGTTGTGTCAGCTCTTGATACCATGCAGCTCAGCGACGTAGTTATCGGGCTGGAGGCTACTTCCATCTACGGAGACAGTCTTGTTTATGCGCTGCGTGAGGATGGTCGCCTGGGGCGGTTCCATCGCAAAATCCATGTCCTCAATCCCAAACAGGTTAAGAAGTTCAAAGATTCTTATTCCGACCTGCCGAAGAACGATTTTGTGGATGCCTTTGTGATTGCCGACCACCTCAGATTTGGCAGGATTTCCTCAGAGGTGTATATGGATGATTACCGCTACAAAGCCTTGCAAACCCTCACCCGAGCACGATTCTACGCCGTTCAAAACCTAACCCGTGAAAAACAGCGGTTTGCCAATTACCTATTCCTGAAATGCTCCGGACTTGCGCAAGAGAAAATTCTTTCTCAGAACACCAGCGCCACAACGATCGCTTTGATGGAGCAGTTTGAATCTGTTGATGAGCTGGCCTACATCGGCCTTGATGAATTGACTGGGTTCATTGCCAAGTCAGGACGGGGGAGATTTACTGACCCTAAGGCCACTGCAAAAGCGGTAAGGACGGCTGCAAAGGGCTCCTACCGTTTGCCTAAGACCGTGAACGATTCGGTGAATCAAGCAATGTCGGTTGCTATCACTGGCATGAGGGCAATGGAGAGTCAAATCAAGACGCTGGACAAGGCCATTGAGCAGCAGTTTGAGATTATCACAAACACGCTGACCTCCATCCCCGGCATCGGCAAGGTTTACTCTGCCGGTATCATCGCTGAAATTGGGGACATAAACCGTTTTCAGACCCACGCCTCGGTTGCCAAGTTTGCCGGACTTGTCTGGTCGCAGCATCAGTCGGGCGACTTCGAGGCACAGCACAGCCATCTCATTAAATCCGGCAATCGCTTTCTCCGCTACTATCTGCTGGAGGCCGCCAACTCTGTGAGAAGATGCGACTCCGAGTTTCGGCGCTACTACAACCTCAAATTCAAAGAAGTCAATAAGTTTCAGCACAAACGCGCACTCGCTTTAACTGCCAGAAAACTGGTTAGGTTGGTCTTTCGACTGCTGAAGGACAACCGCCTGTATATCCCGCCGGAGGGTTAACTTACTCTGGCGTCTCCGCCCTGTTTTTTTTAAATCATGGAGCAGGGCTTAGGTATGTGGTTCTCTTTTTGCGTCTTTTTTAGGCTGTTGGAGACTCAATTTAGCATTATTTCTTCAATGCACCCTCTTAACTTAATACCATTAGACTAATTAATGTTTGTAGTATAAAGTGCCTTTAAAAGCTTATAGGTATCAATATTTAGGACTATTTTACGATTGTTTTTTTTACTACTCTTATCGTAAATAACAGAAGTAAAACTATTGGAATTACAAACTATCATATTAAGCTGTCTATATACCCGCAGTTTTTCGTTTCTCTTAATATAGAGATTTTTATCTAAAAATGTGTAAAATGAGCCACTATTTAAAATAATACGACCATTATCTATTGGTATTCTTCTAATTAAACTTTCAACAATTGCAAAATATTCTTGTAGTATTAAACCCAAAAGCATAACAAACACCACCTTACATACAAAGACAGTATATGTAATCAATAAAAAAGAGTATGTTTAGAAAACCTAGAACTTTACTCTGTTATTCAAATATATTTTGGTAGTTTCATATTTACTATGTCGCATTAATTTCATAACTTTTTAATGCTTTTATGTTCTTTGTATGAGCTAAAAGCAAACGCCCTTCGTAAATCATGGCATTGAAAACCTCTTTTCAAAGCCTGTGATTGCAAATAATTTGGGTGATAGAATAAGCGTTTTTCACTATCAACTTCTTGGAGTAGTTTTTTAAGATCAGTTATTATTTGCCTATTGGTAAGCAAAACAGTTTCAGACTTCCCACCTTTTCCAATAAAGAGAAGCTTTATGTCTTTAGAGCCAATAACACAATCTTCTTTTTTAATCTGAGCAAGCTCTGATACACGTAATCCACTAGCAAGCATTAGTTCAAACGCTAGCTTTAGTTTTTTATCACGAATTGTTTTTATACTGTTCTTAATATCTTCAAACTCAATTGGATTTAGCTTACGACGTTTATTAATTTTTTTATGGTTCATAGTATTCAATTCAGCTTCATTCTCACTGGATAGCTTAATATTAAGATAATCACAGAGCTTTAGAAAGGCATTTTTATATTTGGAATATTGATTTTTATACTTAATAGCGTTTAGTTTAATTATTACTTTATTAATATCGAGTTGTTTCATGTCAAATAGAAACTGGTCTTTCAAAAGGAAATCCACTGCCTTATAGTAGGTACTGGCAGTAGATACAGCAAGCGATTTCTCAAGGTAATCCTTAAAAGCTAATAACACATTGTATTTCATATTTACATGTTTATTCGAGGACTATATATAATATTACATATTATATATAGTCCCCATTCTCTTATTTGTTATAAAGAATAGGAAAGTCTTTATCTGACATAGTTTTGGTTGGTGTAATGTTCGTTTAAATTAATTGCGATTACTTGCACATTTTTTAAGGCTCCTTTGAATGTGGATTGCAACTTAATTCTATCGAAACATTCTATCAGGTTGTGCTCTCTCATAGTTTTTATTTGTAAAAAGTATTATCTGTCGTTTTTGAATGATACAGTGGTATTATGGCGCAGAAAGAAGTATCTTGTGGGTAACATCATATTGGTATAAAAAATTAATTGAAAAATTCCGATTGGAAAACAAATCCAATCGGAATTTTTCAATTAATTTTTACAGTTTACTAATTATTGTTAGTTTTTTATTATCTCTAAGAAGTTCTTCATCATAGTGACGACCTCAGCTCTTGTAGCTCTTCCTTGCGGGTCGAAATCATTGTTACCTTTGCCATTGATTATTTCGGCTGCGTACATAGCGTCTACTGCTTCTTTCGCCCATGTGCTTATTTTTATGTTATCAACAAACACTCCTACACGCTTCTTGGGAAGATTTGTTTCAATAAACTTGGTGTAGTTATGTAGCATGAGTGCCATTTGTTCACGCGTTATTTCGTCATTTGGTCCGAACAAACCATTACCATAACCTGATACGATTCTATTTGCAGAAGCCCAATTTACGGCATCAGCATACCACATGCCACCAGCTACGTCAGTAAATATTGCATTTCCTGTTTGCGGCTTACCTGTATAATTCCATAAAATTGTAACCATCATTCCTCGCGTCATAGCAACTTGAGGGCTGAATGTTGTATCTGATGTTCCAGCAACCAGCCCTCTTTGATGGGCATATTTTACTGCTTCATAAAACCAGTCATTCTCAAACACATCAGTGAATGGATTGATCCACGGATTCTGCGTATTGTTTCCGCCTCCACCACTATTGTTATCATTTGCATTGGTAAATCTTGCCTCAAGTGTTCTATTCGTCATAGCTGTGAAGGTGTATGTCGTGTTAGCCCCATCTATTTTTGTACCGCCTTCATACCAACCAGCAAAGGCATACCCAGTATTTGGCCTTGCAATTAATGTGACAGTTGCTCCAGAAACGTATGTACCACTACCAGATACAGAACCACCTGTGCCTGCTGTTGCTTTTATAGTATAGTTTTGCACACCTGTGCCTGTTATTGTGATAGTTATTTCGTCAACATATCCACCATCAACCGTTACAGCAGTTATTTTAGTCGAACCTAATTTTAAACCTGTAATTGTAGCACCTGCTGTTGTTGAAACAAGACTGACCAGCTCTTCATCATCAACAAACCAGTTTACACTTTTGTTTGTGGCATTTTCTGGCGTAAATGCTACAGTGAGCGTTGTGCTTTCTCCTACGTTAATAGAAGTTAATGCAGAAAATAATTCTATAGACTGAACCGCATAAATTGAGTCATCAACAACCGTTACTGTGAATGCTTTTTTTGCTCCGCCAACCGCTGTCCCAGTCACCTCTACTGTTCCGGGTGCCAAAGCCACAATGACACCGAACGAATCAATGTCTATAATATTTTTGCTTGTATCAAATGAGTAACTAATTGTCGTCTCGGTGACTTTTTCGGAATTGAAAAATGGTTCAATAACAAATCTTTCATTAATAACCAGCTCAACATCATCAAATGAAACTGTCTCTGCTGTTAGTGGGACGGTAATTGTGCAGGCGAGAGTTCTAAGGCTGCTATCATTAGATGTTGCGAAAATAGTAACGATACCATAGTCAACAACCTGCACGGTTCCATGACCTGTAATTTCCACAATGCTAGTGTCAGATGATGTCCATGTTAAATCAGATACACTTATGGAACCTGCGTCGACATCATCGCCAAAAAGGTTGATTGTTCCGGTGTTTCCTCGCCCTAAAATAGTCTTTTCCTCTTCAATATACCACTGGGTATAATAGGTTTCTGTGTTTACAGTTCCCCTATTGCCCAGAACATCGAGATTACCTTTATTAGCGGATTCCGTTGTCATGTCTAAGGTCAATAATTTGCCATCAATATCTGTTTTGGAATCAGTATATGTTGCGGAGCCTGTTCTGAATCCATCATAATCAAGCGTTGATATATCAACTGCAAAATCCACCAGTTCGTTTGCCTCAGTACCATACGAAAAGATTACTTTATATCCGAAGTTTGGAGTGAAGAGTATTGCATCTGTTTCATCATCTTCCGTTGTAAGAGATGTGTAACCGAAGTCGAGACCATCAAAACCATTCGAATATCCATCAATAACAGAAGCGATTACATTATCGGAGCTATCCTTGATTATAATATCCAGAAGTTTGTCAGCGTAAACATTGTACTTAATAAGCGAAGCCATGCCCTCATCAGCAGAAGCTAAAGAAGCTGCGCTAAACGGCGAATATTTCGAATGACCAGCAATAGTTTCCCATACATAGTCTAATACGTCCGTTTTTATGACAAGGTCACCATGAGAATAATTTCTATAATTCTTATATGTTAGGACATTTACATTTCTGTCTTTTGTGGCAGCGGAGCTAATATTTAATACTGTTCCATCTCCATCTTTTTTGGTGATAACGTCACTTATCTTTGTACCACCAAATAATTTGTTCTCATAAACAGCAATGGCAGGAGTTAAAAATCCATAATCACTTCCTATAAGCGTAGTGTCAACCTTTTGTAGCACTTTAACAATATCGCCGTCAAAAACAGTGTTCCGTAGATACTCATGACTCCTGTTATTTCCATTAGTCAAATTGGAGTTAATATTTCCGCTCCCATTAAGAATTGAATAATAATTACTAAGAGTTACTACTGGGTTGCTGAAGTCATCCTTATATATTTGGGGCATCAATTTTAAATATTCAATACTCGGTAATAACTGATATGTTGTTGGTGAATTTTTTGTTATATCTTTTACCCATCCATATATTAGGTTATATTTTATTCCGAACCACCAATCGTTATTTATTCCATTTTCCGCTAACATATTACCTAAATCATCGGTTTTCCCATATTCTATAGGTTGAAGAGCTGTGTAAGTTCCATATAGTGGTGCAGCAATCAAAACTGCTTTTTCCACTTTTAGCTGATTAGTTTTATTGGAAGCGATGTATGTTGCGGCTAGCAATCCTCCGGTGCTATGTGTAACAAGCACTACTTTATCATACCCTTTTGAGTTAATGTCATCAGCTAATAATTGTGCTGAGTCATTCAAATCTCCCAACCAATTATATGGAAAAAAGATAACATCGTATGTCCCACCATACTCAGTGCTAAAACCAGCCTTTAACTCTTCCATCAACTTTTTATATGTGTTTTGAGAGCCATATTCATCTAAATCCATTCGTGCATTGACTTGTGATCCTGTTCCACCAGAGTTTTGAGTTAATATTGAAGTTTTACCAAATGGGACAGTATGTACTTCAACATCGTCATATAAGGCATCCGGATCAACCCATACTTCGTTTCCGCTGGCATCATAGAGTCTCGAACCCATATATCCTGGTAGCACATAAATAGCTTTTTTTGCCTTGCCTGTTATACCAAGTACACTGTCAGCAAAATCCTGTAATATCGTGGAGAAATTGCTTGAGTTAATATTTGCATTAATACCATCTGTTTTTGTGGTCAAACTAGAATAGGTTGAATATAAGGATGGGGATGTTATGACAGAAGTATAAATGTTCTTATTTGCAAGATCGTCTGCGACATCAGACAGCGAGGTGTATCCATGCCTATTGTCCACCTTGTGAGAAGCATCTGTTAGCAAAATGGCGAATTTATGGGCATCTGAACTCCAAAGCATAGCACTTTCATCAGTTAAATAACCTAACGCATCAATAGGAGTTTCCGGTGTATCTCCACCACCAGTTGCACTTATTTTTGTAAGTGTAGAAATAAATTGGGTGACATTCATCCAAGGTGAATAATTTGCTGTATGCACAATAGTTGAACTCATTCCGTCGACCGTGATATCTCGGTACTCAATCACACCTATCCTCAATGTAATACCCTTGCTGTTTAAGTATTGAGCGAATGTAGCTATGTTGTCCTTTACATTAGCTATATACGAAGCCATTGAACCAGTCGAATCTACAACAAACACAACATCAACTTTTGCATTGGTAGCAGATGTTGCACTTATAGAAAATGACGATACAGAAGGGGTGCTTTCATTTGATTCCGATAAAGACTCTAAGATTTCATGCAGGTTTTCATTGCTATTGTCCACATACCCTATTGGAAGCTCGTTACTTGTTCCAAAAACAGGAGTTGTCTCCGATGCGTGAACAAATGCAACTTGGGGCAGGAGCATTGCCATCACCAAAACTAGCGTTACAAGGGGTTTGATTTTTTTCATGAATGCTTACCTCGCTCTAATTTTTTTTATCGCAAAAGCAAAAAAGCTTATTACAATGCTTAGAAACAGAATGAACGCAGCATATTTAATGTACCAAATATTTTTTGTTGAAGGGCTAACATTATGTTTGTAAAAAATGGTATATAATAATGCGATGCAAGCCATTGAATTGAAAATGGCAATTCCGATTTGATGTAGAAAATTTGATTCCTTAACAGAATAAATACTCATTAAAACTATAGAGAAACCAGGAATTGCAATAAAAGTTAGAACGAATGATAAGGCTAACCCGTTCCAGTTATCTTTTGGGTTTCCATTAATCGAATTTATTGAAAAGATATAAAGTAAAAAATAAAAAATTATTTGTAGTATCAAAGCTACAATTAGTATTCTGAATTGATTTTTCAACATGTCATAACACCTCCTTTCAGAATACAATTGAAGACATGGTGATTAAGCTAGACTTTTTTCGCCACGCGGATTGACGATGTTGTCATACTCTAGTATAATTAAAATAATTAGGTACAAAAAAAGCGTATAGGCACGCTTTATGGGGATATTTGTTGATAAATAACACTGTGAAATTGCTTTTTGATTGACAAGATACTACTACTGCGAAAAAAGTCTAAATATTTCGCTATGTTATTTTTTTACCCAATTCAAAAACGTCATACGGTCTACAAAAAGTTGTCGTGCGGCTTCTCTCGCCGAAATTTCTTTGCACTCCCAAGCTTTTTTTACGTCATCAAATCCTTCTGGTGGTTTCTTTGCTGGTCTACCGAACTTCACACCACGTGCGCGTGCCGCCGCTATTCCTTCTGCTTGTCGTTGATGGATAAATTCCCTTTCCTGCTGAGCGACATAGCTGAGTATCTGTAAAACGAGATCAGCAATGAATGTTCCGGTCAGGTCACGCTCTTTCTGTCTTGTGTCCAATAAGGGAATGTCAATTACTGCGATAGCCGCTTTCCTCTCCTTCGTAATAAATCGCCATTGTTCCAATATTTCGTCATAGTCTCTGCCAAGCCTGTCAATACTCTTGATAATAAGAGTATCGCCGGGCTTAAGTTTTTTCATCAATTTTCTGTATGCTGGTCTATGAAAATCTTTTCCGCTTTGCTTGTCAAGAAAGATATTACTATCTGTTACTCCAAAAGCTCGTATAGCGACAATCTGCCTAGTTTCATTTTGCTCGCGTGTGCTCACGCGAGCATAGCCGTATAGTTGATTCATTTTTATCACACATCCTTTAAAACTTGCTCATCACTAATTTTACAGGATGGTCATAGAATCATCGAACATTATTTAGTTTTGTGACTTCCTGTTAATCTACCACCTCTTATTCTTAATTCATATCATCAGTAAAATTTCAAAAGTTAAATAATTATAACATAACGGAATATTCAATACAACCTTTTAGAATAATAAATATTCGATAATCGAATATAATGAATTCAAGAGGTGTTCTGAATGATAAAATTACGAAGCCTACGTGAAGAACGAAAGGTTAATCAACAAAAAATTGCCATGGATTTAGAAATATCACAAGCTTCTATAAGTAAATATGAAGTAGGAATCGCGGAACCAGATATAGGAACTATCATAAAGCTTGCGGAATATTTTAATGTGTCGACAGATTATCTTTTGGGTGTTTCAGAAAAAAAAATACTTTTGATTAAAGATGATTTGACAAATGCAGAAATTGAATTTCTTGTTGCATACCGTTCTCTCACAAAAACACAAAGGGAGAAGGTCGGTGCATATATTCAAGGAATTGTTGATACGAGCGGTTCATAATTGTCTGAATTTATATAAAAAATCAAGGCTCACGACTGGTTATGAAAACCATCCCGTGAGCCTTTTTCTGACACTACCTCTTATAGTTCTACATACTATAAAAATTAAGTTCCTTTATCTTCACTTTTCCTTGATTAGTATTTTCCTGTGGTTCGCTAATTACAGTTATGCTTTCAATAAATCTTTGTAAGAATTCTTTTTTCTCGCGATCTGTTAATAATAGCCAGTTTTCTTTTATACTCAATATTACATCCTCACGATACAAAACTGTCTCTAAGTGTCGATCTTTAGTTTCGTCTTGAATACCTATTACAGCCAGTATTTCGCTTTCTTCCTGTTCAATAATTTCACTCATTGATTTATAATCGTTAAAAGTAATTTTTTCATCTAAGTAAAGTTTTATAACTTTCTGTTTTTTAGTATGGAGCTTTTCCAGTTCCATTGTCATTTTATCTATTGTTTCAGTAGTATTTGCATTAGTGCTATTATCTATTATGTTGTCACTTAGCTCTAAGTCTTCAATGGTTTTTATATATTCAATAAAGGCTTGTTCCATTTTTAAATGGCTAATATTCTTAGCTGTACAATCTTTTTTGGTTAATTTATTTTTACAACGATAGGCAATTATATCTTTAATCTCGCCACCTTTATTTGTTTTTTGGATGTGGTGTGTTGTCAGCTTGCTTCCACACATACCACATATCAAAGCTCCATTAAAATAACATCGGTCTCCAGATTTTTTTGTTTTGGTATATTTTGTTTGTTTTTTAATCAACTCTTGTGCCTTTTCATATTGGGTAATATCTATAATAGGTTCATGTTTTCCCTCAAACTCTCTATATCGTTTTGAATCTTCTACACAATACCTGACTATTCCAATATATGTGGGATTCATTAAAAGCGAATGAATGGTTGAACGTGCCCATAATTTGCCTGTTTTGGTTTTTATATTTTTTCTATTTAGTTCTTTGGCTATTTCCACCTGATTTAATAATTCCTCGGTAAATTCTCTAAATATGTACTGTACTATTTCAGCTTCTTTTTCATCTATTTGCTGTATTTTTTGTCCTATTTCTCTTGTGTAACCGTAGCTTATGGAATTTGAGTTGTTTGTATAACCTTCAGACGCTTTTCGTTCAAACCCCATTCTTACACGTTCTATTAGGTTTTCTCTTTCAAATTCTGCAAATATTCCGACTATTTTCAGGAACATTCTACCTGTGGCTGTATGTGTATCAATGCTCTCTACGAGTGAGCAAAATTCGCAGTTATGTGTATTAAATAGTTCAACTAAATCAATTAAGTCTTTTGTGCTTCTGGTTAATCTGTCTATCTTGAATACCAATACTACGTCAATTTTACCTGCTTCTATATCTTTTATCATTCTAAGCATTGCAGGTCTGCCTATAATGTCTTTTCCACTTTTTCCTGCATCTTCGTATATATCGTGTATTGTCCAATCTTTTGCTAGGGCATAATTCGTAAGTTTCTCTATCTGTGCTTTTATCGAATAACCTTCTTTTGCTTGTTCTTCGGTTGATACTCTTGGGTAGATTGCCACCTTAATGTTTTTAGTATTTTCCATCATTTTCGCCTCTTTCCTTTGTGTAGGACAAGAGACGCGATTGTTTTTTTCTTTTGATTGAGGTTTTCAAAAAGAACTTTAGTATTTCGTCATTTACCGCTTTTGTGAGCTTTATTCTTTTTGCTTTCATCATACAATACCATTACCTTTCTAGTATATGATATTGTTTTAAACTTGTCTGTATTACCTCATTAGCCTAGAAACATAGAAAAACCATACCTTTTTCGGGTATGGTTTTTCTATGCTCTTACTAAAGCTATACCACTTAATTTTTCCATTATATTTGCCGAAGGCGAGATGGACTAATAGCGAAGCAATTAACGGAGCCATTGAAAATGAAAAAACACATAAAGGAA
>JGI994J12354_10004380_pt1 | contig 12709 bp, 13 predicted proteins | sample IntmicLarv3ML3BL_FD_12354 | JGI IMG/M metagenome (IMG submission 12354)
GACTGTTCAGCCGAAGCCATATGATCCATCTTTCGCAACGCACAACAACACACGGTGACAATTCATGAAAGTGATTATCTTTTGCGGCGGCAAAGGCACACGCCTGCGCGAGGAAACAGAGTTCAAGCCCAAACCGATGGTTGAAATCGGGGGCAGGCCCATAATGTGGTATATTATGCAGCGCTATGCCCATTACGGCTTCAAGGATTTCGTGCTGCCGCTCGGTTACCGGGGCGATGTGATCAAACAGTATTTTCACGACTACAAAACCCGCAATTCGGATTTCACCATTGATCTTGCCTCGGGCGCCACAACAGAGCACAACTCCGACTCCTGCGTGGACTGGAAAGTCACCCTCTGCGACACCGGCGAAAACACCGAAAAAGGCGCCCGCATCAAGCGGGTGGCAAAGCACCTGGGTTCCGGCCCGTTCATGGCCACCTACGGCGACGGCGTGGCCGACATTGATATCCCGGCCCTGCTCGCTTTTCACAAAAAGCAGGGCAAGCTCGGCACCTTCACCGGCGTGCGCATGCCCTCGCGCTTCGGCACCGTCAGCACCGACTCCCAGGGCAACATCGCAAGCTGGCAGGAAAAACCCGTGCTGAACCAGTTCAGCAACTGCGGCTTTTTCGTATTTGAGGAGCCCTTCCTTGAGTACCTCACCGAAGACGAGAGCTGCGACCTCGAAAAATCTCCCCTGGAGCGTTTGGCCAAGGAGGGACAACTGTCCATGTACCGCCATGAGGGTTTCTGGCAATGCATGGATACCCTGCGGGATTATCAATTACTCAACAGTCTCTGGGACAAGGGCAATGCCCCCTGGATACGGTTTTGAACCCTACAGCGAGTAAAAACATGAAACTTTTCGCCAACGTGTACCAGGGACGCAAGGTCTTCATCACCGGGCATACCGGATTCAAGGGCTTCTGGCTCACCGCCTGGCTGCTCTCCCTCGGGGCGGATGTGACCGGATACTCCCTGAGTGTGCCCACAACGCCGTCCGGCTTCGAAGCCCTCGGCCTGAAAAAACGCATGCGCCACGTCACCGGCGACGTGCGGGACAGAGAATCGCTCACCGGGGCGCTCAACGCCTACAAGCCGGACATCGTTTTTCACATGGCGGCCCAGGCTCTGGTCCGGCTGTCCTATGACGACCCCGCCTTCACTTTTGAAAGCAACGCCCTGGGCACTCTCAACCTGCTGGAAGCCGTGCGCGGCTGCCCCTCGGTTCAGGCCCTGGTGCTTATCACCAGCGACAAATGCTACCGCAATGATGAATGGGTGTGGGGCTACCGCGAGACCGACCATCTGGGGGGCAAAGACCCTTACAGCGCCTCCAAGGCCTGTGCGGAAATCATCGCTCACTCCTACTTTCATTCCTTTTTTGGCGCCGAGAATTCAGGCCCCCGCGCCGCAACCGTGCGGGCGGGCAACGTTATCGGCGGCGGCGACTGGGCCATGAACCGTATTGTGCCCGATTGCGCCCGCGCCTATGCTGCGGGCAGACCAGTGCTGATCCGCAGCCCCTGGGCCACCCGCCCCTGGCAACATGTGCTGGAACCCCTGTCCGGCTATCTCTGGCTCGGGGCCTGCCTGTTGGCGGAGAGCATGGGCCACCGCCTGTCCGCCATGCCCTGCAACCGGGAATCCTTCAACTTCGGCCCGCCTGCGGACGTAAACGCCACTGTGGAAGAGGTTGTCGAGACGCTGGCCGGATACTGGCCGGGTTTCACGCACTCCAGCGAACGCAACACGCAGCCGGACAAAACGGAGAGCACCCTGCTCAAACTCTGCTGCGACAAAGCGCTGGCCCACCTGAACTGGAGGCCGACGCTCTTCCTGGAAGAAAGCATCGCCTTCACCGCCGAATGGTACCGGGAGTATTACAACCTGCGCTCCACGGCGGATCAGCCCGGCCAGAATGGAGGGCAGGGGAAGGAAGCTCTCATGCATACGTTTACTATCCGGCAGATCATCAGATATGCCGAAAAAGCGGCCGAGGAAGGCCTCATATGGACGAGGTAAAAAAAACCGGGTCTGCACAAGCCGGGGGCATTGAAGGCGTCTGGACGCAAAATCTGGCCGAAATAGACACAGACGGCGGCCCGGTGCTGCACATGCTGCGCGCGGACGGTTCCCTGTTCCGGCAGTTCGGCGAGATCTATTTTTCCCTGGTGCGCCCCGGCGCAGTCAAAGCCTGGAAATACCACCGCCTGCAAACGCAGAATTTCGCGGTTCCGCATGGACTCATAGAAGTGATCCTTTTTGACGACCGCGAAGGCTCCCCCAGCAAAGGGACGCTCAAAAGCTTTCTGCTCGGTCGCCCCGGCAACTACCGCCTGCTGCAGATACCCCCGGGAGTCTGGTACGGCTTTACCTGCCGTAGCGAGGACAGCGCCCTTCTGGCCAACTGCGCGGATTTGCCCCACTCTCCGGGCGAGGACGTGCGCATCCCGGCGGACAGCCCCAAAATTCCCTATTCCTGGAAGGTTTGACGTGTGCTCCCTCCCCCATTCCGCCCAAAAAACCCGCCTGCGCTGTCTGGTCACCGGCGGACTGGGCTATGCCGGCGCCTGGATCAGCCGTCACCTGGCGGAATGCGGGCACGAGGTGTGCATCCTTTCCAGGGGAGAGCAAAAAAAGGATATCGGCATACCCTACTCCCTTGTCTCGGCGGATCTGGCCGCCCTGGCCCCGGAAGAACTGGCCCGGCTGCTGCCCGAAGATCTGGACGGCATCGTGCATGCGGCCAGCTTCAATGAATCCTTTGCCCCCGACTATGCCAGAAAAGCGCTGCTCATTACCAGTCTGGGCACCCGAAACCTGTTGCAGGCTCTTGCCTTGCATGACCGGGACAGCGGCAGAGCCGCGCCTCTCGTCATCTATCTGAGCACCTTTCATGTGTACGGCCGCAGCGAGGGGGACATGGACGAAAGCTGCCCCACCCTGCCCCGCAACGATTACGCCCTGACCCATCTCTTTGGGGAGGAATATTGCCGCCTTTTTGCCAGAACCGGCGGCCAGCCGCAGATCGTGCTGCGCGTCACCAACGGTTACGGAGCTCCCCGAACGCCCGGCAGCGACAAGTGGTATCTGCTGCTGAACGACCTCTGCCGGGCCGCCGTGCGCACACGGGAAGTTCGCCTGCGCGGTCCCGCCTCAACGCTCAGGGATTTTGTCTGGCTGGGGGATCTCGCCGTTGCTGTGGAAAAACTCCTGCGACGGCCCGATCTGGCCGGAAATATTTTCAATATCGCCTCAAGCGCAAGCCGCAGCACCGGCGAAATCGCGGCCCTGGTCGCCGAAGCGGCCTCCCACGTGCTCGGCGAACACATTCCCGTCATATGCCCGCCGGAAGAGGCGTCCCGCCCGCAATCCCATCTGAGTGTGAACAACAAAGCCGTCCGGGACGCCATCGGCATAGCATTTCAGGACCGCATGCAAGAAGAAATCTCCTCCCTGCTGCGTCTGGCCGCCTCGGAGCCGGACGCGGAAAATCCCGCTGCAGCACAGTAACCGCAGTACCCGCAGTAATCGGGGGTCCTTATGCCGCAACCAGGCATCACGCTTCTCATGACCGCATACAACGCCATGCCCTATATCAGGGAAGCCGTTGACAGCGCTCTGGCCCAGACGCAGCAGGATTTCACCCTGCTCATTCTCAATAACGGCTCACAAGACGGCACAGGCGCCTACCTGCGAGAACTGGAGGCCGCTCACAAGGGAACGGACAAACTGCCGCGCCTTGTCATTGAACACCTCGACAGCAATATTGGCCGCACACCCGTGCTCAACAGGGCGCTCGCCAGAGTGGAAACGGACATCACCGCCATTCTGGACGCCGACGATATCGCCATGCCGCAACGCATCGCCCGCACAGTTGCTTTCTTTGACCGCAATCCCGATATCGATATTCTCGGTTCCGACATTGCCTACATCGACGGCACAGGCAATATTGTCGGCGAGGAAAAGTACCCCGCCGAACACGAAGAGCTGTGCCGCCGCCTCCCCCTGGTCAACCAGTTCGCGCACTCGGCGTGCGCTTACAGAACGGCCAAAGCCATGGCCGTGGGCGGGTATTCTACGGACTTTCCCTATGCGCAGGATCTCGCCCTGTGGATAGCCCTGTTCCGTGCGGGCAGCAGGGCCGCCAACATGCAGGAAACCTTGGCCCGCATACGCACCCACCCGGGCCAGGCGACCAGGGACATCAACCTCATACGTCTCCGGGCGCAGGACAATTACAGGCTTTCCCAGGCCATGCTCGGCATTCCCGGCCTTGGAAGAGAGTCCCGGCAAGCCGCCAGACTGCGAAGCGCCGGAGCCCTGTTCAAGCTCGGAGACTGGCGCCGGGCATGGCCCGAGATTTGGCGGGGTATCAGCGAAGCGCCCCTGCTTCTGCCCGCCAACAAGCTCCTCTGGAGCCGTCTTCTCCTGGAAATCAGCAAAAGAACAAAACGAAGGACATAGCCGTGACCTTCTCCCCAGTCGCACCTGTCGCCCCTCCAGAATATAAGGCCATGGGCAAAGCCCTACTTGACTGGTTCGACGCCCACAAACGGCCTCTGCCCTGGCGCTTGCGCTACGACCCTTACGAGGTCTGGATTGCAGAGATCATGCTGCAACAGACGCAAATGGAGCGCGGCGCGCTGTATTTTGAACGCTGGATGCATCGTTTTCCCGATGTGGCAAGCGTTGCCGGGGCGAGCCAGGAAGCCCTGCTCAAATGCTGGGAAGGGCTGGGGTATTACAGCCGTGTGCGCAACCTGCAGAAAGCGGCGGTTCTCATCATGGAAAAACACGGCGGCAGGCTGCCGGACGACCATGCCAGTCTGCTGGCCTTGCCCGGCATTGGCGAGTATACCGCCGGGGCCATTCTCTCCATTGCCTTTAACAAGCCTTTTGCCGCCATTGACGCCAATGTGGAACGCGTATTCTCGCGTCTTTTCGACATAGACTCTCCAATCAAGAGCATTGAGGCTTCAGACTTCATCAGACACATGGCAAACGCCCTGATGCCGGAGGGACAGGCCAGGGACTACAACCAGGCCCTTATGGAACTGGGGGCGCTTGTCTGCTCCAGAAAACCCGCTTGCGGCATCTGCCCTCTTTCCCGTTTCTGCCGCGCCAGGCGTCTCGGCATTGCGACCGAACGCCCCGTGCCGGGAAAAAAAGTGCAGTACTCGGACCTGGAAATAGTCAGCGGCGTACTCATCTACAAGGGCAAGCTGTTCATGCAAAAACGGCTTGACTCGGGAGTATGGGCAGGATTCTGGGAATTCCCCGGCGGCAGGCTGGAAAAAGATGAAAGCCCGGAACAGGGCGTTGCGCGCGAATATCTGGAAGAAACCGAATTCAGGGTCCGCATCGCCCAGTCTCTGGGCAGCGTGCGCCATGCCTACACCCGCTATCGCATACGCATGCACTGCTTCATCCTCGCGCTGGAAGAAACGCGGGGCATACGCCTGGACGAGGAAGGCTTCCCTGTTCCCGTCCTGCATGCCGCCACACAATACCGCTGGCTACGGCAGGATGAGCTTGAGAGCGAGGACTATACTCTCCCCGCCGGGCACAGAAAGCTGTTGGAGGCCTGGGCGCCCCTGTTGCGAAAAGCCGCATGCTGTGGCAATAAATAATGACGGCGCAACAATAGTGAAGGAGCATTTGCCTATGCCCCGCGCGGCCATGCAATCACGGACCCGACGAAAGCGGATCAGAGTGAAAAGAACCGCCATTGTTGCGGCTGTCCTGCTGTTGTTTGCCGCGCTTGCGCTTTGGTTTTCCCGAAACGAAACGCCGCCCCCTCAGGAAGTCGTCACGCGGGAAAAGGGGGAACCTCTTTCCCTTGAAGCGGAACAGGCCTATCCCTCGGGGCCTTTACCGCGAGGGCTTCTGTTCGACAGGCTGCTGCTGGAGAAAAAACAGCATCGCCTTACCGCTTACAGCAAAGGCAAAGCCGTGCGCGTCTACCTGGTGGCTCTCGGCGCCAATCCCGAGGGAGCCAAGGAACATGAGGGGGACAACCGCACTCCCGAAGGCAAATATATTATTGACGGCAAAAACTCCCAAAGCCCCTATCACAAGGCTCTCGGCGTATCCTACCCCAACAGCGAGGACCGCAAACGCGCTGCCTCCCTGGGAAAGCCGCCCGGAGGGAATATAGAGATCCACGGCCTTGCCGAGCGTTATGCCGGACTGGGTCTGGCCCACCGCATCACCGACTGGACCGCCGGAAGCATCGCTCTGACCAATCCCGAAATTGACGAACTGTTCAGCCGCACAATGGTCGGCACACCTGTTGAAATTGTGCCGTAACCGCGCGGGACAACAGCCAGCTGACATGTCACGCCTGCACTGTCGTAACAGGCGTGAAGATCGCACAGCAAAAAACGCGGTTTTTGCTGTGCTTCCGCCGCCNCCGGCGGCGCGCACCCCCTGTCGGGGTTGCGAGTAGTGTCGCTTGACGCGATACTACTCCCGCATCCACTGCTCCAGAATATCCACCAATTTCCTGGCCTGTTCCTTGCCCGAAATATTGAACTTGGACTGCGCCCGGTACTCGCCTTTCATTTTGCGATAGCGGCGGATGGTGTATTTGTCTTCGCTGTAAGCGTTTTTGGCTGGCTCCCACTGCTGGTAGCGGAACACCACCGTCGCCCAGGTGCCTTTGGTGAGAACTTCCTTCTCAAGTTCACGGACAACCTCTACGCCTTCTTCCTCATAATTGATCGTCAGTTCTTCTATTGTGCTGCTCATGACCCCTCCCCGTCTGTTTTGGAATACGCTGGCCGCATGCGATTCGAGAATCCCCATCCATGCCATGANTTTTTTCAAGTGGCAATATTTGNNGCAATCGCCGACCGCCTATTGCCGTATCCTCGGCGGNCCCACAGTCCTGGGAGGCGCAACCGGCAAAGAACTTGGTCTCGGGGGCCTTGCTATACTTCGAATCGGCGGAATCGCCGGAACCACGCGACTGACGGGCAAGGCACTGCCGGACTCGCTGTCTTCGTTTTCGGAGATGGAAGAGAGCGGCGTTCCCTGCCCTTCTTCGACGTCTCCCTGTTCATGCGTCAACACAGCAGGCTCATGGGAAACCGGTTCGCCTTCTCCATCTTGTATGGCCGCCGCAGCTGGCTGGCCCCCTTGTCCTAAAATCGGGGGAGAAACCGAAGCGGGAGACACGTTCTCATTCCGACTGCCTATAAGCGGCTTGTCCGTTTCTTCCTGTGTGGGAACTCCCGCGTTGCTGTCCCGACCCGCGCCATCCCGCCCTCCCTCCATCAGGGAAAGCATGTATTCTTCCGTGAGAGGAGGCTTACGCAGCAATACAGTAACCTCGGCCCCGGAACCGGCCGGTATCTTTTCGGGCTCATCATCCCGGCGGATGACGCCGACCTTTACTTCACGCAAGGCCGAATCGGATTCCCCTTCCACCCCTGCTATGAAGCCATGGTATCTCTCATCCCCATGACCGGGGAAAGAAACCTCGCATTGCGACCCGGCTTGCAGCCGCAACGCCTGACCGGCTTCCGCGGAACAACTGAGCAGAAGCGGGACCGCTGAGGGCTGCAACACAAAACAATGAGTGGATTCAGTGAGCGCTTCGCCGGGCTGTACCATCACTTCCAGAATGGTGCCTTCAAAGGGAGCGGCCAGGTACGCTACGGAGACGGAACGGGCAAGCCCTTCCACCACTTTGCGTTGCGCTTCGTAATTTCCCAGGCGCTCTTTCAGGGGAATCTTGTTGGCCCCGCTTGCCTCGTGATACTCCAGCACACGCCTGATGGCTGATTCGGCGGTGGCCCTCTGGGAGCTGATTGCTTCTTTGTGGTCTCTGGCCTTGCGCAGCTGCTCTCTGGCGGCGAGCCGTATAGATTCCGCTTCCTGCAACTGCCGGTTCGTTTTTCTTTTCCCGAGCTGTTTGGCGACTTTATTGTACGCCGTAGCCGCCGCCGATTCACCTTCAATCGCGCGCTGCAAGGCCTTTACGGCTTCCCTTTCCGCCGCCCCTTTGCGGGCCAGACGTCGGGTCAGAGTTTCGTTGCCCACGGACGCGTCGTCCGGATCAGGCAGGCGTATATGCTCAGGGGGAAGCATGCGGGCAAGCTGTATCAGCTTCTGCCGCTCTTTTTCGAGATTCTTGCGCAAGGCGCTGTTGTCAAAACGCAGAAGAGGCTGGCCGACTGTGACGATATCCCCCGGCCTCGCTTCCACCGATGCCGCCGTGCCTGTCTGCCCCGCCACCAGAAGAAAATCGCTATTGGTCAGAACGCCGGTCAGACTTATGCGACCGGACGCCCCGTACCAATAATAGCCCACAAGACACGACAGCAGCAATGCGGCAACAACCGCAATGGGCTTTGCGTAATGTCTTGGCGGCGGTTTTCTTTCAGGCATCTGCATTCTCTGCGGCCTCACGACATGGGGGAAAGCGTTTGCTGCTTCATCAATCTTCCCCCCTCCCAATCTGCAAAATCAGGGTAACACATTCTCACTTTGAACAGCTTGCCCATCGGCGAGCAAATCTCGCTTGCGAGCATCTGGAGAGGATATGCTTTTTCAAACGCCAATCCGCTATCACCAGTCTTTCGTCCAGAGCATTTTCACATTGAGATGCTTGCTTAACGGCAAACAAAGCTCGCCTACCAGCATCTCGCGGCAAGGGCTTGCTACAATCCAGGTAGAGTGTTTTACCTGTAAAACGCTCTACGGCCGTATCGGAGTTTCCCGTAGCAGCACCGTCACCTTGGCGACACTGCCGGAGGGAACATTCTCTTCGCCTTTTCGAAGAAGCGCCACAACTACCGTCCGCAAATAAGGTTCCTGCGCGGGGTCTATTTTCGCCACATAGCCCTGGTATGGGCCTACGGATTCGGAAAAAGACACCAGGCAACGTTGTCCCGTTTGCAGTTTCCTGCTCGTTCCGGCTTCGACCGTACAGTTTACTGTCGGGGAAACGGAAGCGGATTGCAAGGCAAAGCAGGGAGTCGCCGCGGCAACGTGGTCGCCGGGACGCACAAAAATTTCCTGAACAAGGCCGTCAAATGGCGACAGGATGCCGGAAGCGGCAAGAGAATGAGCCAGTTCGTCAACCTTTCTTTGTTGCAATGTATAGGCCTCTACGCGTTCCTGTAAAGACAATCTGTTCGCTCCTGAAGCGGAAAGATGATCAAAAATCCGACGGACAGCGGTTTCCGCATCGGCTCTTTGCCGGCTTGCCGCTTCCTGCGCCAGCCGGGCCTTGCGGACGGCCTCCCGGGCGGCTTGTAATTCCGTTTCCGCATTCCGCACTTGCTGCCGAGCAGCATCGGCTTGAGGGCGCAAAGCTGCGCGGCTGTGGATCACTGAAGCCCTTGCTTCAACATCGGTTGCGTTCTGCAATTTTTTCACGGCCCCGGCTTCGGCGGTACGCAACCGCTCCAACCGTTGGGTCAGACTTTCTTTTTCGCCTGTAGCGCTCTCCGGGTCGGAGAAAAAAATATACTCCGGAGGCAGCATGCGGGCAAGCCGATCCTGCTCGTTCTGTTCTTTTTCCAGAGCTGCAAGCAGGGCAATATTGCCGAAACGCAAAAGGGGTTGCCCCGCAGCCACGGAATCGCCGACCTCTACCTTCACAGCGGCAACTGTGCCATTCTGCCCTGCCACCTGGATAAAACCGGTGGACGCCAAAATTCCGGCAAGATGAACTTGCCCGGAGTCGCGCCAGAAAAGAAAACCCAAAACCAGCAAAGCGCCAAAAAGCGGCAAGGCAAGGAGGCGGGCGTATTGCCGAAAAGGTGATCTTTCTTCAGGCGCAGACATGCGGACTCCTGGCGGACGGAAAACGGATGTGGCGCGTCATGCTTTTCTACTTTTCCACCGGACTGAAACATCTATAGCCAAAAGGAGAAACTGCAAAAATCATACCGGACAACCCCGAAATAACTCACTTAATTATTGAGTATGGCTCCGCTCTGTTGGGCGATACGGCAGTGTTTTCAAATCCTGGTTTTGCCGGAGACGACCGGCCAAGGTATCTCCTTACGTAATTACATAACACCACGCAATGCCGCAAGACATCAAATACAAAAAAACAATATTTGCTAGCCTATATTACTTGCAAATGCCCTCTCTTTTGGCGGCTTCAAGAAAAAAACAGTCGCCGTTCGAACAGCCATTGGCAAAAAACCGGCAAGCTTCTTTAGCGTTTTCCTCGCTCAGGGCAAGCACTCCCAGAAGATTATGGGCGAGATGCTGCGATGGCGCCTTGCTCAAGGAATACTCAAAATCACGCCGGGCAGCTTTTGGCTGACGGCCGCGCAGGAGTATCAAGCCCCTGTAGGCGTAAGCCTCGGGGGTGGGAGCCAGACGTATGCCTACAGTGACATCTTCAAAAGCTTCTTCAAAGTCGCCCATTTCACTCACGGCAAGCCCCCTGCGCACATAGGCTTCGCCATATTTCGGGGCAATGGAAATGGCCCTGTCAAGAAGAGCGACGGCTTGTTGGGGATCCGCACAGACTTCACCGGCTGCGGACCTCTGCCACAAAGCCCGCGCCTTTGCATACGCGGCCTCGGCCTCGGAGGGCTGTTTGCCCGACCGCATCCCCGGTCCGTCCTCAGCGCTTTTCTGTGAACCGGGAGCCGACTGGCCCGAAAGGGGTGGCGGATTTTGATCGCTCTGTTCCTGCTCGTCCGCTTTCCCCCATGGCCAGAACCTGAATCCGCAAGAGGCAGGCAACAATAAAGCCAGACAAAGAGCCAGCGGCACAAGTTTGCGTGCAATCATCCGCAACAAAAAAACTCGGAGCAAGTGCGCTACCTCCGTTTTGGTTGCAATCGATTCTTCGATATTATATAGACGCACAGGGGGTAGGTATAGACTAAGGAGTGGCAATGGAAACCTTACCCCGATACGGTTCAGAAACCGAGATCAGACTGCGCGAACTTTTGGGCACACCTCACGAAGACAAGTTCCTGCCACTATGCGTCGACGGCATCCGGGCACTGCTCGACAGATGGGATCACTTCAATAACAACACCATCGTTGCCAAACGCTTTCTGGATGAATTACTGAATCACTTCCGGGCTTGTCATCCGTTCGGGGAAATACCCGACTCCGCCATCAGCGACTACACGTTGCCCATCGTTGAATGCCTCGCCAATATTTTCAAGGAGGATCACCTGAGGCAACCTACACGGCAAACCCCTCCCGCGCAAGCAGACCTGATGCTTTTTTTTGAGGAATGCGGCGAATGGCACAAGGGCGACGGCAAAATTGCCACTGATTACTATTACTTTACCATTCCCTCCAATACAAAGAATATATACACGGAGTATATCGCCAGACTGCTGACAAACATTTTGCCCAAATTTTGGGCGTTCAAAAAAACGTTCACATTTCGACTGTGATACATGAACGTAGATTTTTTGATCAAGGTTCGCCCGGAAAACATCGTTTTTTTCGAAGTATAATGGTTTATCCTCAAGCTGGCGCAAAGTGCTGCGCCTCTCTCCGCGCTTCGTAAGGCGTCCCCTCTCGCACTTGTCCCGGCGAGAAGGCAATCCCTTTGCGTTCCGGCAAAATATTCCGATACAGACGCGCTGTTGCCAGCCACGCCGGGACAGGCTATGATACCTCCTTCCCTAGCCCTCCTCGCCCTTCTCCAGGAATTGTAGAGGGGCCCAGATCTAACATATGGAAGGAGACGCATGTCCGCTCCCAGAACCTTTACGGAACAGGAGCGCGCGATATTGCGCGTGGTTCAGAAAAACCTGCCCGATTCCCTGACTCCCTATGCCGATATAGCCGCCAGTCTGGGGGTGGACGAAGCCGATGTGCTGGCGCTGCTGCGGGAACTCAAAGAGCAGGGAGCCATCCGGCGTTTCGGCGCCAGCCTCAAGCACCAAAAAGCGGGATTTTCGCATAACGCCATGGTGGCCTGGATCGTATCCAGAGATGATGTAGATAACGCCGGACNCGAAGCCGCCAAACACCCTCTCATCTCGCATTGCTACTACAGGCCTTCGAGCGCCGCCGACTGGCCNTACGAATTTTACACCATGATTCACGGCCGCAGCCCCGACGAATATAAAGACGTCATCGACACGCTCGTAAAAACNACNGTNCTGCGGNAATATGCCGTGCTGACCAGCCTGAAGGAACTGAAAAAAACTTCCATGACCTATTTTTGACGCCACCGGCGCGACCGTTGACCGTCATACAAACGGAGCCTCCCATGTCCCGATCCAAACAGTTTTTTGAAACCGCGAAAAAATATATTCCCGGCGGCGTGAACAGCCCCGTGCGCGCTTGCGCGTCTGTCGGGGCCGATCCCCTGTTCATCTCCTCGGCCAAAGGCGGCGCCATAACCTGTGTGGATGGGAACACCTATATCGACTTCGTGCAATCCTGGGGCCCCATGCTGCTGGGCCACGCCCATCCCGAGGTAAGCGCGGCGGTGCATGCGGCGGTGGACAGGGGCACAAGCTTCGGCGCTCCCTGCGAAGACGAGATCATCCTCGCAAAAGCGATTATAGACGCCCTGCCCGGCGTGGAAATGGTACGCATGGTGAACTCCGGCACAGAAGCCACCATGAGCGCCCTGCGCCTGGCCAGAGGGCACACCGGACGCAACAAGGTCATAAAATTCGAAGGCTGCTACCACGGCCACGGCGACCCCTTTCTCGCCAGCGCCGGGTCGGGCGTGGCCACGTTTTCCATA
>JGI994J12354_10004382_pt1 | contig 12706 bp, 10 predicted proteins | sample IntmicLarv3ML3BL_FD_12354 | JGI IMG/M metagenome (IMG submission 12354)
TACACAAATGACCGACGTTATGAAGAATATGTCGAATATCGGCGATATTGGCATCGCGCCAGACTTTTCCGATGCACAACTTAGAAATCCAATGCAAAATGAATTCCCGTTACTTGACTATTTGATGAACACGGCAGCAGCAAGAAAAATGCGAGAGCGTATGCGCAATGGATTGCAAGGATTGCACAAGGACAGTGACACGGGCAAGTGGAACGCTATGTTACCGTACTCTATCGGAACAAAAGAATTAGCGGACACTGCAGGAGAGTGTTGTTGGATACCGCCAGATATCGCTAAATGCGGCGGCAAAGTCGAACTATCTTTGCTTTGTCTAAAAGATTGTGAAGACATCATGGACAAGCTTCTTAACAATCAACGTTTTGTTGGAAGTAATGACCTTGGTGCGCCATTCCAAAACCCAGGCGAAAGTGTATCAGCAGCACGTACACGTTGGGCTAGAATGATGATGGCGTGGTTTACAGCTAAAAATGCATACCTTGGTGTGCTAGGTGCTGAAACTGGAACAATTAAGCCATTCCACGGTTTAACAGAAGTTATGGAAGACCCAGCGGTTATTAAAGTTGCAGGAACTAATATCTTAGGAGCATTTGCAAGTCAATGGTGCAGATTAAGTGTGCTTGGCGGTACAGATTATGTATTCGCTTGTACGCCATTGGTTTACGAAGCTATTAACCAAGCGGTACAACCAGGGCGTTGGAATGTGTTGCCAGCAGGATGGGCAAGAGTAGGTGAAGAACTACGCTTCCACGGCATCAGATTTATCGTTGATAAATGGCTACCACTTGACCTTGATGCTGCTACAGGAGAAGTGTTCCTACTAAGCGGCGAAGAAGCAGGAGCATGGTTTGCAACAACACTCGCACCAGCGGATGGTTTTGTATTAGAGAACCAAACCACAAATACTAATGACCCAGCACAAGGATGTTCAACACAATGTGACCTTTACTACAACATTGGTGCGGTGTTCAACAATAATCCTAATAAGGCAGCAGTTATTACGGATATCCCGTTATCAGCTAACTGCATGGGTAGTTCGCTGCAAGGATTGGATGACCTAATCCAACCAGAAACGCCAATACCAATGGTGTAAGCCTATGATACAAGCGATTATCGAGCAATTAACAGATTTTTGCGATTGCTTGCCCGATGAACTCACCGAAGAGGGAGCGGAAGAATTAATCGCAAGAAACATTAAAGAAATGATACAGCTGGTTAGTATTTTAACTTGCTGGACGAATGAACCTTGTGAAACGCTCCTTAACTCGGAGCGTAGAGAGGTGATTGACGTTAATGCTATTAACCCATGTGATTGCAAGGGTGGGGTTATGGACTTTGTTCCGTTTTACTCACCCTTTGATGCGGGTTCATTTAAGGTATATTTGGCAACCTTGAACGGAGTGCATGAAGAAATAGAAGAGCTGGACGCTGATAGCTATAGCTTTGTGTCATCATTCAACGTCTTAAAAATAGACGTGGCTAAGTACATCAAGCAAGATTTGTGTAGTTGTTGTCCACCGCAAAGGAAATTGGTAATTGCTTACGATGCGGGGTATGACTTATTACCTGATTGCTTGTTACCACTGTTTTGCGATTTGCTTCATGTCATTTATGACAAGAATAAGTGTGATTGCAAGGCGTGTGTGGCGTGTGATAAGGGCAACACAGAGGGTGAGATTGATTACAACGACGAAGTTAGTCCAAAGATTGGCGATTACCTTAATTCGTTGATTAAAAACATCTATACAGACCAGTTAGGAATTGTAAGCCTGTGCGGTTGTGATAAACCACTATGGGGGATAGTAACATGAAAATAAAATTTATAGGTTATAAGGAACAAGGTAAAAAAGGGTGTGTACCGTGTGGGCGAAAAGCCACTAGCGGGCACACCTTTATACGTGAAAAGAAAGAGTTCTTGCCGACTGGCAGGACTATTAATTTTTCCGTTGGTTATGAGTACGAAGTCAATCAAAGAGAGGGAGAGTTTTTACTAGAGCGAACCCTAGACGGTCAAAGTCTGTTCGAGGAAGTGAAATGACACTTGGAAAAATGGTTATGGCGGAAGTTGATAAATCTTTAAAGAAATTTGCCAAGACCGCGGAGAAAACAATGAAAGGCGAAGCGCACGTTAAGACAGGGGCTTTAAGTAGTTCGATAACCACGGACTTTAAAAGTTCTGATGATTTTACTGTAGGTGTTGACAGCGACAAGCTGAAAGCAGATCCAAGGAACGTGGGAGGCATAGATTATGTTCTCTTTTACTGGAAGGGGCATAGGTCCTACACGATACGCCCGAAAAGTGCAAAGGTTTTAAGTTGGGTCGGTCCAGATGGCAAGCGAAGATTTGCGAAGTCCGTGAAAATCCCCGCTCATCCAGGAGACCCTTTCATCGAGCGAACATTGGCAAGGCTAAAGAGTATATAGGAGGAAAATATGGCAGAAGAAAAGAAAGCAAAAAAACCGAATAAAAAATGGTTTGAAAGAAAGCTTGCTGTAGCAAACAGCAAAACAGGCGGCAAACACGAGCGTAATGCATCACGCCTTTACGCAAACAACCAATAGGAGGTAAGAAATGGGTAGATGTACCAATAATGACCTAGTCAGCGGGGTCGGTATCAATAAAGTTGACAAACACACAAGAGTTGCTTTTGCAGCACTAACAGACGTTGACAGATGCACCAAGGTAAACGCAAAAAATTACATTGAATATAATGCTGATGCAGCAGTATTTAATCAATATGAAGTACCAGCCGATATGTTTAATTGCTTAGCGGAAGGGTGTAGAAACACAGGAACATTAATGTTAAGAGGGGCAGCGGGAAGCGCAGTGAGTGCTAAATTCCCAGTAGGTTATGATGCGACAGAGTTCTTTTTAGGGCTTGCAACATATTACATTAATGTGCCAGCAGGTAAATACACTGTAAAGACGACAATGTCGGATATCACAAATCCAGCGCAAACTAATGCGGATGTATATGTTCAAACAGTAGAGCCAAGTATAGGGGGAGCGTTCCCTATTATTGTAGACTTCTCTAAAGAACCTAATACAGTTATCGGTAGCGGGTGGAGCGGAATTACAGCGGGAGCGATTATTAGTGTCGAAATCCAAGCGGACGATGCTTCAGTAGTTGCTGATTTCGGAGTATCTTCTTTCTACTTCTACGACACATTAGAAGACTTTGAAGTAAATGACCTTGTACTAATTAGCTGTATAAATGGTATTGAGGGTGACTTAACAGGAGACCCAACGGATGCCACTTGTTTCGGTGGCGGATTAGACCCATCTAGTTTAGCGATAGAGAAAACTGTAGCTGGTGGAAAAGTAACACCTAATTATCACAAGCTAAATCCAGCTGAGATGAAGGGTGATAAGACCAGCGGATGGACTTTACAACCCGACACTCGCAAGGTCCAAACAATTACTATCAATGGCGTTGAATATGGATATATCCAAGTGCCAGATATGCAAATCGAGGAGTGCGCATTTGTATCGGCGCAAATCGAAAACAGTTGCAACATTACAGACTCAATGCTTAGCCGCGTAAGTGTTCCAACACTTGTAACGCTAAACGAAAGACAATTCCAAGTATTGGATGGAACTGTAACAGACATACATGATGCAGGAAAAATATTATTCCACAAATCGTTGGTGGGGCAAAACATTCTTGTTACTTACCCTAAAAAAGCGGTAGTGGAGCAATACATCGGAACCGATGAAGCCGTTGAGGGCAAGAGAGTGCGTATGTTCTACACGGTTTGCCAAACAGATGGTGTGAAGATTACCTATGTATTCAACAATGTATTGATTACATCATTCCCGATGACAATCAACGCAGAGGAAACAGTGTTCTCGTTCACTATTTCAATCCAACGAGACAGAAATAACAGATTTTATGAACGCTACAGAGTAGTAGAGTAGGAAAGGTGCGGACGTGTCATAGCGTCCGCCATTTTTTAAGGAGAAAAATATGAGTGAAAACAAGAGTATTAAATATGAGGATTACATAAAAGAAGTTAGCAAGCAATTAAAGGATGCCGAAAATGACGATACGCCATTTGCAATGGTTAATGGCGAGGAGATGTCAGTCATCGGTGACGCCAATAGAACTGAAACAAAGCTACATGATTATCGCATCAGCTTTGTGATATCGAAGCAAGATGCAGAGGAAGGCAAAATTGTGATACCAGAAAACGGTCGGTTGATTGCTAATCATTGGTTTTTCTCATTCGACTTTGAAGATGTAACAATTACTCCGCGTTCGGATGTAAAACTGCTTAGAGACATCAATCTTTTGATGCCATTTTTCTATGACATTAAAGGCGATGGAACAGTTGAAAGACCGAGCGACGAGGAGTTAATTGATAGATTTATAGATTGCTCAGATGAAGTGTTTTCAGCCATGCAAAATACAGTAGCGTCGTTCATGGGAATCGGCGATTACTTGGCGAAAAGAATTAAATCAGGGAGCGCTATTAAAAACTTAGCGCAGTTAATTAAAGACTTTCCGGAAGTGTTTAATGAGGCTGACGTTTTTTTCGGATAATCTGCCGTGACTCGGCAACTAAAGAGACGACGGTAGATGAAGAAGTAGGCACGTATTTTGCCCAATTTAATCTTTACACGCACATGGCGCATTATGTAGCAAGGCTTTTGAAAATGCGTCCTAATGATATATTAGACGGTTGGAGCGTACCCGAATTAATTGTTGCCTACGGTCAATATGTGAATGAGGACGCACGAGAAGCAAATGAATCGTGGCAATGTCAATATGGAGCAAAAAGTAAGATTAAAAGACCCGAAGAACCACCTATTTACAGGGTAAACTTTATAATGAGAGGAGGAGATGATGGCTAATATTAATGCTGGTATTAGGTTTACGACTAATGCTAAAGAGATAGAAAAAGAAATAGACAACATCGACAAACGACTTGCCAAACTCCAAAACTCTAAGGCTGAGTTGCAAATTAAAGCAGACAAACTCGATGAGACAAGTAAAAAACTTAAAGAAGTGGACCTTGACATTAAAAAGCTACAAGCGCAAAGAGCCGAGTTGAAAATCAATTCGAAGCAGGGAGATGAAGCAAAGAGCAAGATGGTTGAATTGAATAATGCCATTAACGTAATGAAAGCCGCAAAGGCGCAATTAAATGTCGATGCTCAAAAAGTTAAAGGTGCTGATGCTGAACTTAAAAAAGTCAACACGGAAATGAACTCGCTTAATAATAAAAAAGCGTTTCTTGAAGTTCAACACAAAGATGTAAAAGATGCAGAAGAAGGAGCGAAAAACTTACGGGAAGGACTTGATAAAATTGACTCATCAAAAACAAGCATAAACATCTCTAGCAATATTCAAGAAGTTGGTGGAGCATTAGATTCACTAGGCTCAAAAATGCTAGGAGTTGCTAAAAAAGCGGCGGTAGCAGGTGCGACTATGGCTACAACGCTGGGCGTTAAGGCAGGTAAGGAAATCATCGGTGCGGCAATGGAAATGGAAAAGATGCAAGCGAGCCTTGAGAGCTTGACGGGCAGCGCGGAGGCGGCGAGAACGATGTTTGGACACATCGACGAATTTTCTATGGCAAGTGCCTTTAGTGGTGCTGACATAAGTAGTGTTTCGAGAAACTTCTTATCTGTTGGCAAGGACGTAGAAGAAACATATACGTGGTTAAAAAGAACTGGTGATGTTGCTGGTGCTACTGGCGCTGACATGAGCGGACTAGGGTTGGTATTTTCACAAGTTGTCGCTAACGGAAAACTAAATGGGCAGGACTGGTTGCAGATTATCAATAACAGCGCAGGCGGTCTAAAGCAGTATATTATCGCAGCTTCGGAAGGTGCGATAACACAAGAAAACTTCTCAGACAAGATGTCAGAAAGCAAAATCAGCGCTGAGTTATTTACGAAGGCTATTGATCTAGCGACATCAGAAGGGGGGCTTTTTTTCAAAGGAACAGAAAGACAAGCGGAGACTCTGTCTGGAAGGCTAAGTAATTTAGCCGAATCATTGCTTAACATCGGGATGAAGATTACTGGCATAAATAAGAAGACGAGTGAAGTTAAAGAGGGGGGTATTTACGATATTATCTCCAAGGACGTTCAAGGATTAATTGAAATGCTCGACAATAATAGCGATAAGATTGCGGCATTCGCGGATAAGATAGAGGAAACAATCATATCTTTATATAACGGCATCAAGTCATTCGACTGGCAATCTTTTGGAGAAGGCGTCAAGGAAGGATTTGGCGGCTTAAAAGATAGCGTTAAATCATTTTACGATACAGCCAAACCGTTAATCGATTTGGCTAAAGCAAAGATAACTGAACTAGGTGAAGGGAGCTTTGCCAAAGGACTTGGTGAATTACCAGCACTGCTTCTTAAATGGGCAATAGGGATTAAGGGCGTAGGTTTAGCGATAAAGGGGCTTGGCGGACTTACAGGAATAATCGGCAAACTAACAGGCTTTAGCCTTGGCTCGCTGTTTGGCGGAAAAGGTGGCGGAGAAGTTAAGACAACCACATTTGATACTGGTAAAATGCTAACACAATTTAAAAACCTAGCTTTGATAGCGGGAGTTATCGGTAATGTAATGTTAGCCGCCGAAGCTATCAAGCAGGTGAACGAAAAAGTTCCCGACAACCTAGGGAGCATAGGAAAGAAATTAGTTACAATAGGCATTGCAATAGCTGGCATGGGAGCGTTAGTTGCTGTGGCTGGCAAACTTACTGACGGAGAAGGAATGGCGACTGCATTAGCAGGGCTTGCAACGATAGCCTTGATATCGGCAGAACTTATGTTAGCCGCCGAAGCAATGAAACAAATTGATGAAAAAGTGCCAGAAATAGGTGAAAGTTTTGCGTTAAAACTCGCAAGCATTGCAGCGGCTATCTTAGGGATGGGAGCATTGACAGCTGTAATGGGATTTTTAGTAGCAAATCCATTAGGAGCATTGGTTGGCGCGGCAGGGTTCGTAGCCATTGCCGCTATATCAGCGGAGTTAGTAATAGTGTCAAATGCAATAGCTGAAATGGATGCAAAAGTTCCCGAAGATTTGAGCAGTGTCACGACTAAGCTAGAAAACATAACTGCTGTTATAAAACAGTTTAGTACAGCCGATTTTGGCGGACTGATGGGTATTTTAAACGGAATAGTGAATGTAATTAATGCGGAGGTAGCAACCACTGCTATGCAATCAATCATATCACTGGCCGAAGAGTTAAAGAAGTTCGATGAAGAGATGGAGGGCTTGCCAGAAAATTCAGACATTGAGGGTAAGCTAAAAACAATCACGGATGCTGTAGAGACTATACACGGCGCAAATCTAGGCGGCGTATTAGACGCGCTAGCGGGCATGGCTTCGGGATGGAACGTCAGCGAAACAAGTGGAGTTGTTGAAAAACTTACAGAACTTATTGAAATTCTAAAAAATTTCCACGAAGCAATGGCTGGATTACCAGATGACACTGACGAGAAAGTTAAAGCTATAGAAGAAGCCGTTAAAGCAATAAGCGAGGCAGAAATACCTAAGCCAGATATATACAAAACGCTTGTTGAAGTAACTAAAGCAGTTACCGAATTAGTTGCTATAGCGGATGCGATGACACAATTAGAGACTGACTTTAGCCCAGCGATGGTAAGACGTACCATTGACAATATTGTGGAAGTTGTTGAAAAGCTACAAGATGTTAAGGAGAAAATCGGAAAGTCAAGTGGGTTTGTATCAGCAGATACCATGCGGGCCGTCACGGAGACTGCCAAAGAGATGTTGACGTTAATTAGTTCGCTCCATAGTCTTGCGGGAGCGGCATATTCCGAAGATGTATTGAAGAAGATTCAACGGGTAGGACAAGCAATTTTAGCATTAGCGGAGCCAGGACTTAAAAATGCCATCGAAAACTCAACTAAAAAGGCAGATGTTACGACAGTATCAACGGCAGTTGGGGAACTTATTACGCTGGCAGAGAACCTGCATACATTAGCGAGCACTCCATTTACTATCGGTGTAGTTACGACAAGGATCGCTGACTTAAAGCACGCAATCGCGGCACTAAATAGTATGCCCGAATTAACCGCCCAAGAAATATCGACGACGATGGTCGATTCGCTTGTCAATCTTACAATATCGCTAAAGAATTTAGCGGGAGACTTCGAATCAGTTGGCGAAGAATATGGCGACAAAATAGTAGAGGGATTTGAAAATGCCAAAATTGCTGACGGTTGCAAAAAAGAGATTAATAAAGTAATCGAAGCACTAAAAACATTGAAATCGAAGTTTGAAGAAATCGGCAAAAGCTATGGAACTACATTAAAAAATGCGTTCTCCAATGCCGTTAGAGGTATGGCAACAGTGGTAGAGGCACAGATAACTCTTATTGAAAATTACAGCACGAAGTTGTCAACTATTGGAACAACGCTAGGAAATAGCTTGGCAAGAAGTTTCAATGAGGCAATTAGCAATATGGCGGAAAGCGTCAATACTCAAATTAGTTCCATACAAGGTAGTCTAAACGGACTTAATACCTCCATCACTCCAGATTCACCACTATACAGGGCTACTGGCGGCGAAGTACAATACCGTGCCGAAGGTGGCAGTATATTTAAGCCAAGAGGCACTGACACAGTGCCAGCGATGCTAACGCCAGGAGAGTTTGTGGTTAGAAAAGAGGCGGTCAACAAGCTGGGCACTCCTTTTATGCAAAAAGTCAATAGCCTTAACATACCAGGAGCATTGAGTAGGCTGATTGGTAATTTTGGAACGCATAACATGAGTATGCCATCTGCAAATTACTACAATAACATCACGCACAACAATACTAGGGATAACCATGCAAGAGTAACGATAAACACAAAGACCAATAACCCTAATTATATTGTGCGCAGACAGAAACGATGGGCGGGGGTGTAGCGTGAATTTATCAAGGAGATATTTGCAATTTAACGACCTCGTTATCGATGGCTACAAAATGTTGTCAGACGCCGATTTAAGCGGAGGATTTAAAACAGAAACGCAGGAGTATAGCCACGGTCATGGTAGCTATGCTCCTTTTAGGTCTAGCCAGTATTCAACGGAGCAAGAAGTAAGCATGACACTTAATCTAAATACTAAAAAATTATCTTGCGAGCAACGAGAGTACTATAAAGACTTTGTTAATTTGAGTCTTTCAAGGATTGGTAGATTGTGGGCTATAGACGGCAAGCAATTATTGTGGGCGTGGGCGTTCGTGCAAGATTTTAGCGAAGCGCAATCGGCGCTACGAAATACTTACGCCATAAACGTGAATTTTGTCATCTATGAAGGAGTATGGCATAAAGCGGACCCTAAAAAGACTTTTTTAAAGCCTTATGATTTATGTAATTACTTAGATTGCCATGATTTTAGGATACAAGAGCCTTGCGGATTAAATGATTGTTGTGTTTGTGCCACGCCAGCCAAAAAGGAATGTCCAACTTGCGCGTGCGAGTGTGAGTTTTTAAGTAAGGATGACTCACTTTGCAATATGCGTAATGAGATGTACGAAGAACTCAACAAATTCTGTTCCAAGGGTTATAAATTTATTTACAACTGCGAAGCTGGCAAAAGAATATGGAGCGAGGACGGGGAGCGAATTTGCAAGGATGATATTTGCAAGCCGATTGCCGCAGGGCAATTTTATTCTGATACCATCCTTGATACTCAAGGCGTTACGGTAACGATAGACGGGGTTATGCACAATCCGATACTAACAATAAATAAAAATTCGCTCAAGATAATGGGTGATTATGAAGGAATACTAACTATCTTACCAAGCGGTGAGGTTTATTACGAAACGAGGTGTTGCGAAGTTGTGAAGCTAGATGTTGAAAAAACAGTTATTCCACACGGCTCAACGTTAGGGTTCACTGTGCATCATGGCAACAACGGATTAATTCTAGACACTAACAACTGTTGTGACATGACGTGTGTATTTGTCAAAGTCGACAGCATTACGATTTAAAGGAGGAGTATATGGCATATTGTGAAGCGTGCGAAGCATTAATGAAGTACGCACCTAATTTTGTGGTCAGCGGAATTACAGACAAAGAGTGTAAAAGCCTTGGTGAGAACAAGGGGCTGAATCCCGATTTACCTGTACTACATAAAAACTGCGAAGATATCGGTGATATTATTGATTGTTTAATTGCAAAGCAAGGAGACATGCTAAAGGCGTTTGATATTTGTGAAATTAAGGACTATTTAAAAGACCATAATGACAACCTGTATCAAGTTCTAAAAGCGCTTAAATGCTCAGATTGTGGGCAATGGTCTGAAATTGAAGATATAAGAACTTCCATCAGCGGACAGTATAAGAGATTGGTGCGAGGTCGAGATTATGACTTGACATTTTACAACGGGTTTTATACAGAAGCCGATGATTTTTACGTAGGAATTATAGAAACGGCAGACAAAATTTTACTAAAAATGACAAACGAAAACACTAATGCGTGGGCGCTTGAAAATGAAAGACTAATCAACGTCGATATGGCACATTCAAGCCCTATAGGAAGCGTTCCAAGGGCGAGAGTCTATGGAATTGTGTTTAAGGGAGAATACGCACGTTTTAATAATTATAGCGTAGTTAATGGAATAGCAGGGTCTACAGGAATTTGGAATATAAAGCCCGAAAGTCTTAGGGCTTCGTGGGATGCACAACTATGGCCATACCCCGATACGCAAGGGCAAAAGGTAATAATTGGACTGGCTTCTTACGCTGACGGATATAATACACAGTTTACAGTTTACGGGAATAACAATATCTATACAACCCACATCAATCATGTAGTAGACCTTACTCTAATCAAACCATAAGGAGATATTATGGGCAATATCGATACCGCTATAAGTTGGTTCAGACAACGACAAGGCAGAGTTAAATACAGTATGGCGAGCAGATACGGACCAGGAGCATTTGATTGTTCCTCGTCCGTTTATTACGCTTTACGGGCTGGTGGATTCTTCGGTGCTGGTAAAATGGGAAATACAGATACATTGTTTTCTGATTTGCCAGCTGCAGGATTCCAAAGAGTATCTGCGCCTTATCAAAGGGGGGATATTTTTTTATGGGGAAAGAGACATTCCGCATCGGGGAGGTACGGTCATACAGGAATGTTTGTAGATGGCGGCACAATTATACACTGCTCTCCATCAGCTAGCGGGATAGGAACAAGGGGGTATCAAGCGATGTTAAGCGGTGCGGGCAATCCACCAACTCAAGTGTGGAGACACCCCGATGCTGGGGGAGGCTCAACGCCACCGCAACCCGAACCCGAAACGACACTTACCAATGTAGGAGAAGTGGAACTACTAGGAATAAAAGAGGGCAAGGTTGTTGCGCAAGGATGGCATTTCAGTCAAGGCAAGCCTATTCAATATCTAGAGTTTTACAATGCTGAAACAGGGGCACTAATTCAAAAGGTTAAAGTTGATTTGGTTGACCGTAAGGACATCAAAGACAAATACCCAAACACTCCAGGAGTTGAAAAGTGTGGCTTTGATGTATCGCTAGCAGTTCCAAACAACACAGCCGTTTACGTTAAAGGAATAAGGACGGATGGAACGAATCAAGATGAATTGATTTTTAGTCAGATTATTATCTTTGAGCAAGCGTTTGATGCCGAAGTAGAAACATACGCCGAAACACAAGAGGCGTTTTGGTTTGCTATCTTCGATGGCAAAAAAGAAATTTGTCGAGGCAAGAAAATATTGAACGATGAACTATCATGGAGCAATGAATTGCTAGGAATCCCAACAACAGAGTTGGTCTTGCCGATTAGCTACAAAGAGTACTTAGCAGAAAGAAAAGAGGTAAAAATATTTGTCAACAGAAAGGTTTTTCACGGTATTACTATAGGGCTAGAAGAAGATAAGACAGCCGAAACCGTGACTGTTTCGCTTGTTCATGTAATAGCGGAATGGAATTTTAGGCAAATATCAACTAATCTAGCGGTTAAAACAAGGACTATTAACGATATTTACTCTACGCTAGACTTTAGATATCCAAACTGGAATATTGAGTATTTGGAAAATTCGGCACAGACAAAAATAGACTATGTGTATTCACGACAAGGAAAACTGGATGGTTTAACAAAGACTTGTATGCTAACTGATGATTTGTTTTGGCGTGTAGGATTTAACGCTGGCAGAACGATTGATATCGGTTCGTTCGGGGAAAAGAAAGATTTAAGAATATCACTATTGCCAAGTGGTGAAAGTAACATCCAAATGCTTAGTGACCCTACTATCACTCATGAGTACGAAGGTGTAGTTAATATGGCGACTGTCTACGGTGAAAAGTCTGATGGCGGGATGTCGAGCTTATCGCTTAGAGAGGTTTACGAGGAAAATGGGGCGCAGATAGAAGGCTTTCCAGTAGTTATCTTAAAAAACGGTATTAATAACGAGCGTGGCTATGATTATATCGAGTTCACCAAGTTAGCACCTAACAATGATATTGAGTATTCGATAATTGACGAGGAGGGTATCGCTCTTGAGGGTGGAGTAGCTATCGAAGGAACTTTCGCATTTAATGACTTAGGTTCATTTAACACCGACAGCAAAGAAATATCCGAAGAGGATAGAGCCAAGGCAAGCAAGACGGCTTACGATGCGGCAGTAAAGAGATTAAAACAGTCTAGGCGTAAATGGTCGGCGACATTTGACACAACACGGCTACC
>JGI994J12354_10004383_pt1 | contig 12705 bp, 11 predicted proteins | sample IntmicLarv3ML3BL_FD_12354 | JGI IMG/M metagenome (IMG submission 12354)
AGGAGAAGATAAAAGTAAAAGGAAAACAAAAAGATGATATTCCAGATAGATTTAGGGGAGAAAAACCATATAAGGGAGAATCTGGTAAGGATGCAGCAAGAAGAGTTTTGGAAAAATATGGTGAGTATAATCCAAAGAAAACAGGTCCAGGTTCTGCTTTTAATCAATTAAAAAAATACTTTGACACTCATTTTAAATAGATTTGTAAATGGGAGTACAAGGAAACTTAGCACTTATAATTCGGAAAGGTTGTTGATAGATTATGAAGATGTTCTTATTGCAACACAGTTATGAATATGAAATTTGTGAAGATATCAAAACGGATAACACAAAAATCATTGGAATATATAATTCACAAGAAAAAGCCGAGGAGGTTAAAAAAAAATACATGACGAAGAAAGGATTTAATAGATTTTCGGAGGAAAACTTTTATATTGACGAGTACGAAGTGAATCAAGATAATTGGACAGAAGGATTCACCACTTGGGATGCCGAAAATAGTAGTTGGATTGATGGATGAAATAGTATATGGTTTTGTATATCCTCAATTTAGTATAGACGATAAATCCGTAATCTAGGTTAGGGAAATGGTGAACTTGTTTATACTAGAATTCCAATGATATGTTTGTCAGATGTTCTGAAAAAATGATGACTGAAAGACCATTGTATGGTTTTACTTAAATCCTCATGGCTACAAAAAACAATAGGAGAGATAATATAGAGTAATGAAAAGATGTTCTTAGATTTAAAGCCAGAGGGAAAGAAATAGCCACCCAAAGGGATTCCCTTGATGCAAGAAAAAAGTAATGCTATGATATTTGTGTAGACGGAAAAAGAAAAAATGTTCTTGAGTTTTTCGCCGTCGGTAATACATTTATCAGCATTGCTTTTTTAGTGGGTCAAGGGTGGCGGAAGTGCTTGTGATGGTTAAGTATTTGATTTTTACTTTGTACTATTGTTTAAAAAGTTAATAGCGAAATCCTTATCAAAGTCAAATTCAGCACAAAACTCGTTAATTGTTTTTTCAGAAACAGAACCATCTATGAGCAGCTCGTTTTTGGCATTTTTCATAATAGTAGCTACGGTGCTTTCTATCGGTTCTTTTGATTCTAGGTCTATGAATTTTTCCAACTTAGATTTAGCGTCAGAAACAAAAGTGGGATAGGTCATTAACATATGTAATTTATCCAACTGTTTGATAATTTCAGTTCTAGCGATATTATATTTATTATTGTAAGTTTTATGAAATTTGGGGTCTAGGCATTGGTCAATTAAATATAAGAGTTCTTCATATTCTGTTAGAAGAGTATTGTCATTTTTAGTTGCGAAGGATAGATAGGTATGCCCAATACGAAAAAAATTGTAAGATTGGGAAATGTCATGTTTGATTTTGGAGCGGTTTTCTTCATAAGCAATAGATAATTTTTCCAACTGACCGTCAAAGAAATCTATTCCTCGTTTATACAAATCGTTCATTTCTATGTTTCCAATTTCACATAGTCTTTTCAGCCGTTTAGGATTAGGAGTAGAAACACCTCGTTCCCAACGAGAAATAATACTTGCCGGCTTATGGAGAGACTATAAAGGAAACAGGAAGTACCGAGAATCCTTACCGCTACAGAGGAGAGTAAAGCGACAGCACAACAGGGCTATACTACCTAAGAGCAAGGTATATGAACCCTAGTACAGGGCAGTTCTTATCAAAGGACAGCTATGAGGGAGATACCACAAATCCAATCACTCTGCATAAGTATCTGTATGCACATGGGAATCCCGTGACATATGAGGATCCGAGTGGGTATTTTTCGATAACTATAGGAGAGGCACTAGGTGCACTAGTCATAATGAGTGCACTCATTCTCATGACACCAAATATGCCAGCATTAAAGATGGATTAGAAATAAAAAGGAAAAGAGGCTTCGCAACCGCGAAGCCCCTAAGTGAATTATAAAATAATTCACGCACATGTGTGTTTGGCACCTGTAATAGTCAAAATAACATTTTTGCGGGGAGATGTCAAGAAACTTTTTTGCATGTGGGGAGATGTCAAGAAACTTTGCATTGACAATAGTTTTAAAGGTGTGTATAATCACATACATACTAAATGAATGTATAGGAGATGCAGTGATGCCAAGAAATAAATATCCTGAAATAACAGTAGCAAAAATATTGGAAGTATCTCTAAAACTTTTTCTAGAAAAGGGTTATGAGGCAACAACGATACAAGATATCGTTGATGAACTCGGAGGATTGACAAAAGGTGCCATTTACCATCATTTTAGGTCTAAAGAAGATATTGTGTTAGCATTAAACAGACAGCTATTTTTTGATAATAACCCCTTTGCAACAGTGCGGGAACGTAACGACCTGAACGGGTTACAAAAGATGCAGGAGGCAATTAAGATTAGTGGTAACGGTAGTGGTGGGGGNGAATCATCACAAGAAATGCAAAGAATACCACTTTTAGAAAATCCACGCATACTAGCAGGAATTATTGATTCAGGAAGAAGATGGATCTCGCCATTGTGGCAAGAATTTATTGAAGAAGGTAACAGAGATGGTTCTATTGATACCGCTTATCCAAAAGAAATGGGAGAAGTGATACAATTATTGACTAATATTTGGATGGTGCCATCTGTTTATCCTGTAACACCAGAAGAGATGTATAGTAAGTTCTTATTTTTAAGAGATATGTTAGAGAGCATGGGAATACCGCTTGTTGACGATGAAATTTTGATGATGGTGAAACAAAGTATAAAGGAAATATAGAGCATTCTCGTAAGATTGTGCTTTTTATTTGCACAATTACATACATTGCGAATGTATGTAATATCACAAGGAGGAATAAGAGTGAAAAGAAGAGTAATGGCATTGTTAGGGGCAATGGTTTTAATGACATCTATGTTTGCGAATGTTGTGCGGGCCGAAACACCAGCGACAGTAGAAGAACTTGAAGAGGTAATTGATGGATTTGATTTGGCTAGTAGCGAAGTAGAAAAAATCACAGACGCAATAGCTAGTAAATATATTGGAAAAGATATGCCAGGGGCATCAATTGCAATTATTTATAAGGGTGAGGTCGTGTTACAAAAGGGTTATGGCGTAGCAGATGTGGAGGCGGATATTGATGTTTCAGCGACAGATACTTTTATGGAAGCGGGGTCAACTGCTAAGTTGTTTGTGTGGACGGCGGTGATGCAGCTTGTTGAAAGTGGAGATATTAGTCTAGATGCAGATATTAGAGAGTATTTACCAGAAAATTATTTGGAACTAGCTTTTGAAAAACCAATAACAATGACTCATCTGATGACACATACAGCTGGATTTGAGGAGAAAACTGAATTAGCGTACGTCTATGAAGTAAGCAAATTAATGCCATTAGAAGAATATTTGTCAAAAAGATATGCACCAAAACAAATATATGAACCAGGGACAACGGTGGGATATTCAAACTATGGAACCAATTTAGCAGGTCTTATTGTTGAACGAGTCAGTGGGAAACCATTTACTGAATGCATTAAAGAGAAGATATTTTCTCCGTTGGGAATGGATAATTCCTATTTTGAAGCAGATTATTCGGGGATTAATGAATTAATAAATGGTAAGGCAAAGGGATATGCTAAGACTAAAAAGGGGTTTGAAGCTGTGCCAAATATATATATCAATGATATGCCAGCGGGCGCATTAATTACGACTATAGAGGATATGGCGTTGTTTATGTACGCCCATATGGATAAAACTGATACAGGGAACAAACTTTTTGAAAACCCAGAAATGCTTACACAAATGCATACAACATTATTTTCTCAAGACAATGTTTTTCCAGTGAATGCTCATGGCTTTTGGGAAAGTATCTATGGTGGCAAGAGAACAATTGGACATGGCGGGAACACCGTAGGATTTACTTCCAATTTTATTATAGACACAGAGGGAGATACGGGAATATGCATACTTACGAATGTTGCAAAAGATATATCAGGGCTGGGTTATGAATTGATAAACACTTTTATTGGTAGTGACAAAATGCCAGTAACCGAATACAGTGGAGAATTACATAGTAAAGAAGTGGCAGGGGAATACAGTAGTTCGCGAAAGATTGAGACACGGTTTGGGAAACTTATGTATGCTGTGATGGGAGGGTCTTTTATAGTAACTCCAAATGCTAATGGTGGAATTACTTTACACGTGCCTATGGCTGGTATAAGTAGTGAATACAAAGAAGTATCTCCATACCTATTTGTGCGAGTTCATGAAGAAGAAACGATGATGGATAAGGCGGGGTTGAATTTGAATCGGCTGTATTTTATAAGGGATAGCAAAGGTGATGTCACAGCACTATCGTTTGGAAGTGTGGATATTAGTCTCAAAAAATCTTTTGCGGAAACAGCAGGATTTACAATGACATTTTTAGTGATTAGTTTTGTGGTTTTTTCAGTTGGTGTAATATGGTCTTTACGTTCAAGGGCTAAGCAAAGAAAACTTACAGGCGAAGCCTCCAAATTAGTATTGAATAGCATGTTTGATTTGTCTGTTTTAGGGCTTATATTATTTTTGAATGTTGTAATTCAAATGGGTATATTTATAAGCGAGGTAACATTAAAACATTCGGTATATTATCCAAATATTTTCATATCGCTGGTGATTTTATTACTACAAATAATTGCAATGTTTTTCACTATAAAGAATCTAAGAAAAGGTGAGCAGAGTATTTTGAAAAAGAGTTACAGAATTGTATTATGCATTATAACAGTAGCAAATATAGCGTTTTTCTATAGCTACAACTTTTATAGTCTGAGGTGACTGCAATGTTGAAATAAGCTCCTGCTAACATTGTGGCACAATGGCAAAGCATACTACAAGTATCCTTGCGTTTTCGTACTTCTATCCACAAGGTTTCATTTCTCATTACATTTTGCAGAAACTCAAATTAGTCATCATTCTTAATAATCATTGTATTTATCTGAATATGGGTATATTCTATATTTGGAAAGAGAAACGATGATAGTTTTTGTTAAGGTGTTAATAGATATGTTTAGAAAGGAAGTATTATGAAGAAATTTTTATTGTTAGTAGTATCACTTTTGGCTGGGTTATTAATTTTAGGAGGAGCAGTAGTACAGGCTAAAACAAGCCAACCATGGATACAACCTCCAGTTGTATTTACTTCCATTACTCCTCGAACGTCAAAAATAAAGGTGTATGTTGATTGGGAATCCACCCTTTATGTAAAAAAAGGAAAGCGTACTCTATTTAAGAAATATTATGAAAATGAGGGAATAAAAACAATCACGATACCAAAGCAGAAAATAAACACCAAACTTAAATTTTATGTAAGAGGAACACGTTACGATAAAGAATATACTTGCAAAAAGGTTACGAGTAAAAAAACTACAATTAGAGTTGTTCAAAAGGCTGCCAAAAAAGAAGTATTAAGAAGTCCATCACTGGAGTTTTATAAGAAAAATGCCCGAATAAATATAAGAGGGAAAATTGGTACAACGGTATATGTAAGAAGAATAATTAATGATAAGAAACAAGAATGGGTGTGTTATGGTGTGATTTTAAAGAAAAGGGGCATAACAAGATCTCTAGATAATATGAGGCCTGCTAAAACTTATACCGCCTATTTTCAAGTACGTTTAAAAGATATTGATGGTAAGTATAGTAGAATTGCTGACCTTGATTTAAAATATGCTTCAACAGCTGATGTTATTGGTGTAACTGAGGTTATTACCGATTGCGAATAACATAGGGCTATTCACTTGCATATATTTAATTATTGTCAAATAGAAGTTAGTCAGCGAGTGTAGTACTAAAATAGCACCTTACTTTAGTAATGTTAAGTGGCATTTTACTAGAGTGAGGTGCTATTTTTTGTGTCTAAAGATAGCCATAACAAGGGCTATAACATCATATTTTTCAACGTCATTTTTTGATATGTTCTAAAGTATACCTTACTAAGTCTTAAAAAGTGCTGGATAACGAACCGTCAAAATATCTTTTTCAACTAACATCAAACGCAAATGAGCTTCCACACAGCTTTTAGCCTCTTGTGGTGAGCGAGCGAGTAAGGAATCCAAAATCGACTGGTGTTGGTCAATAATGATTTGCCAATCCAAAGCGTCCATTAAAGTGACACGTGCCAAACGATAGCGATTCAAATGGAAAGTAACTTGGTCAATTATTTGCCAAGTATGCGTACGATTGCACATAGTAAAAATTTCTTGATGAAAGGCTTCATCTAAATCAAAGAAACGCTTGTGATTTTTTAAATCAGAATCCATGCACAGCTTTTGCATCATGATATTTGACTTTAAATTAAAAATAGATTCCTCTTTTAGATAATCACAGGCTTGTGCAATTACTGCTCCCTCTACTAATTCACGGACAAATCGTGCTTCTTCGGCATGACTTAAATCAATCTTTGAAACAAAAGTACCGCTCTGAGGAAAAATATCCAGCAATTCTTCATCACGCAATTTCATGAAAGCTTCACGAACNGGAGTCCTGCTTACACCTAATTCCTCNGATATTTTTTGCTCGGATAGCTTTGCACCAGGTTGCAAATCGAGAGTTAGGATTCGTTGTCTTAAGGCTTGATAGGCATATTCACGNGCAGTTCCAGTGTTTTCTAATGTATAGGTTTCCATCGATAATCTCCTTGTTCATTCAGTAGTATATAAAAGGTATTCTATAGTAGAATACTGTAAAAAGCAATATAGGGGTGAAAAATGAGGCGGATTCTTATGCAAAACAAACAAAAAGGAGTCTGTGAAAACCACAAATATGACGAAAATGCTATTGTGACTTGAAAAGCTAGAAAAACTATAGTAGAATATTAATATGGTAGTTCGAAAGAGCATTCCAGAAAGGACAAAAGATGAATACAAGAGATAAAGGCTGGTTATGTAAAAAGGTTGAAGATTCAATACTAAATACATTTTATATTGAAGATGTAGACGAGTTGACAGAAACCATTATTCGAGAAATGGGAGAATTATTTCCAAACTGTCAAAGAGTAGAGGCAGAACATGCTTTATTGATTTATAAATTAGTAGATGAAGATACGTTAGAAGACGAGGGTTTTACAATTTCAAATAAAAGTCAGCAAATTGTCATCAGGGCAAATACGACAAGAGGTTTGTTGTATGGTTGTTTCTATTTATATAGGGAGCTTGCCAGTGGCATTGCAATACCAGTGGAATTTTGTTCAGTACCAGGCCAATCTTTTCGTATGTTAAATCACTGGGATAATTTTGATGGGTCGATAGAACGTGGTTATGCAGGGGCTTCGATTTTCTATCAAGATAATCAATTTCGTAAAGATAATCATATCATTCGTGAGTATGCCCGTTTTTTGGCATCGGTTGGAATAAATGCCCTGTCAATTAATAATGTAAATGTTCATAAGAAAGAAACGTTCTTTATTACAGAAATGTATTTAGATGACATAAGAGACATTGCAGATATTTTTCGAAAATACGGGATTGCAACCTATTTAAGTATTAACTTTGCAGCACCAGTTTCGGTGGGCGGTTTAGATAGTGCTGACCCTTTAGAGCCATCTGTTATTGAATTTTGGAAGAACATAGCAGAAAAGATTTACAGAGTCATTCCTTATTTTGGCGGTTTTGTTGTAAAGGCAGATTCGGAGGGTGAACCAGGACCATTTACCTATGGGCGTGACCATGATGACGGAGCGAATATGTTAGCACGGGCCTTACAGCCATATGGTGGCAATGTCATTTGGCGCTGTTTTGTTTATAACTGCTTACAGGATTGGCGTGACCGCTCGATTGATAGAGCAAAAGCGGCCTACGACCATTTTTTAAAGCTTGATGGAAAATTTGATGACAATGTTATCTTGCAGATTAAAAACGGACCAATTGATTTCCAAGTACGAGAACCCGTTTCACCATTATTTGGAGCATTAAAGAGAACCAATCAAATTTTAGAATTTCAGATTACACAGGAATATACAGGACAGCAAAAGCATATTTGCTATTTACTGCCAATGTGGAAGAGTGTTTTAGATTATGACACCAAGTATGCGGTGGAAAAATCACAGGTGAAAGACCTTATTAAAGCACAGAGCATAGATACAAAGTTATCGGGAATTGCAGCGGTTGTCAATGTCGGTATGGATAGTAATTGGACAGGACATAAACTAGCACAAGCAAATCTCTTTGGCTATGGGAGGTTGATTTGGGATAATACTCTTTCGCCAGCGGAGGTTGCCGAGGAGTGGTTAAGTTTAAGCTTTGATTTGGATAAGGATAAGCAAGCAATCATAGAAGATATATTACTTACTTCCCATCAAACCTATGAAGAGTATACGGCACCGCTAGGAATTGGCTTTATGGTGCGACCAAATCATCATTATGGACCAGATATTGATGGTTATGAATATGACCGTTGGGGAACCTATCATTTTGCAGACCATAGGGGAATTGGTGTAAATCGAACCTTGAAGAACGGAACAGGATATACGAGACAGTATGCAGACGAGCGGTTTGCTGAATATGAAAGTCTTACTACCTGTCCTGACGAGATGATAATATTTTTCCACCATTTGCCATATACCTATATTTTACATAGTGGAAAGACGTTGATACAGCATATTTATGATACGCATTTTGCAGGATATGCACAGGTTGAAAAATATATTGAAATGTGGAAACAACTAGAAACAGTGATAGATGTAAACAGTTATCAAAATGTTGCGGCAAGATTGGAAGAACAAAGACGAAGTGCCCGTGACTGGAGAGACCAAATCAACACATATTTTTATCGTAAAAGTGGGATTGCAGATGAATTAGGTCGTCAGATTTATTAAAGAGGTGTATTTGGTGAAGTGGTCGAATATTTGGAGTTATACACAGCAGGATTACCGTTCCTGGCCGTCAGAAATAGAGCAGCAATTACAGGTAGTGCGGATTTGTTCTAATCATCATGGAAAGGTCTTGAAGCTTCGCTTTTCCAATGAATATGGACAAGAGGATTTAGTGTTCAAGCAAGTACGGATATGTATCCTAACAGCAGACAAGAGAAGTCATGGAAAAACGGAAAGCGAAGCAAGGATAGTTACAGTGAATGGCGAAGAAGCCATANCCCTTGTGCCAACAGCCAACCTCATAAGTGATGAAGTGGAATTAGAGTTTTATCCAAGAGATATTATCGAGATCGAAACACAAATTGAATCAAAAACGATTTTGCGTAGTGGTACCGTATCCTATGCAAAAGGTGGTGTTGAGGTTTTCAATTACCAATTAGCGGGAAAAGAGAAAATCCTTATAAAGCAAGAAGATATCTTTCGTATGGTAAAAGAAAATAATCGTATGTTTTATATTTATGGGATAAGCGGTGTTGAGATTTTAACAGCGAATCGTGCGGAAACGATAGTGACCTTTGGTGATTCGCTGACGCAGCAAGGATTTTGGGTAGAGGCATTAAAGAAGCGACTTTTAGAAGCAGGAATGAATGAAATTGCGGTACTTAATCGAGGCATTGGCGGAAGCCGAATTTTAAAAGGGCAAAATCCAGAAAATGATACCTATACAAGGCATGGAGAAGCAGGACTTTTTCGTTTTGAGCGGGAAGTATTTCTATATGGTAAGGTTGATGCAGTGATTTGTCTGCATGGTATTAATGATTTGATTTCTCGTCATGATGGGACAAACGAGTATCCGTACTCACTGGCAGATATCAAAAATGGATTAAGACAATATGCCAGGATAGCACACCACCGAGGGACACCGATTATTATTGGCACCTTGGCACCGCTGGGACATTCGATTTTTTATAGTGATAAGTTGGAGATGGAGCGTCAAGAGATGAACAGGTGGATTCGCAGGAGCGAGTTTTTTGACGGGGTCATTGATTTTGATAGAGCATTGCAAAAAGCAGAGGAAGAAAAGATACTGGAGCAAGCCTATGATTCAGGAGATGGGCTTCATTTTTCCGCACTAGGCGGAGCAAAAATAGCGGAAATAATAGAATTATCATATGTTAATTCAATTATTCATACACAAAAAAGGAGGAACAAAAATGAGAAAGACAAAAAAATGGTTATTAGCAATAACCGCAGCAACAATGCTAGTTGCAACAGTAACAGGTTGTAATGCTGGAAGAAAAGATGCCGCAACTGATAACAGTGCAAATGCATCAGCGACAACAGAAGCAGGTGAAGAAGTAGGCGAAGAAACAGGAGAAGAAGTAGCAGCAGCAACGGGCGAACAGGTTGAAATCAGCTTTAGCTGGTGGGGAAATGATGACCGCCATGCTGTAACACAGGAGATGATTGAAAATTTTGAAGAGAACAATCCTAACATTAAGGTAAAAGGAGAACCAAGTGGATTTGGCGATTTAGACCAAGTATTCACGACTCGATATGCAGGTGATACTTTAGCAGATGTTACCACTGTACTTTACAACTGGGTACCTCAGTTTGGTCTAAATGATGGTTTCTACGATTTAGGTACTATTGAAAGTTTGGATTTATCGACATATGATGAAGAATTTTTGAAATATGGTCAGGTAGAGGGAAAACAGGTTGCTGTTCCTTATGGCTCAAATACAATTATAATGTATTTGAACAAATCAGCATTTGAACGTCTTGGCGTTGATATTAGCACACTTGTAACATGGAATGATTATGCAGAGGTTGCAAGAGAATTACCAGAGGGTTCTTTCTGTCTAGTATCGCCAACATGGCGTTTCCCTGTAACAGTATGGTTACAGCAGGTAACAGGAAAAGCAGAATTTGATGAATTAGGAAACATGAACTACACAGAAGAAGATTATCTTGCAGCAATGACTTGGTACATGGAAATGGCTGAAGCAGGAGTATTCGTATCACGTAAAGATTATCTTGAAAATGTTGGTTCAGAACCAGTTTCAGTTGCTACAAATCCGAAATGGTTAGAGGGTCAATACATGGGTGGTATTGGTTGGAATGGCGGTATTACATCGGACTATGAAGCCTTGAATGAAGTTGGTGATGAATTAGTAATTGTAGATTATCCAATCGCTGATGGTGCAACAGACGTAAATCTATTATCAAAGCCATCAATGTTATTTATTGTCCCAACATCAGAACAGCACCCAGAAGAGGTTGGAACTTTCCTAAACGACTTCCTTAATGGGGAAGAAGCAAACAAAATCCTTGGTTTATCTCGTGGTATTCCAGCATCAGAAGCAGCAGTACAAGCATTAACAGATGATGGACAGTTAGCAGGATTTATGAAAGAGGGTTATGATTACGCAGTAGCAGCAAAGAAAATTAACCAGACACCATTTTATGAAGATGGAGAATTAACAAATATTTATACAACAGAAATTGAAGCAGTTGAGCTTGGAAGAATAGATTTAGAAACAGCGGCAAAAAATGTTTATGAGCAAACAAAAGTACAGGCTGAAAAACTTGCTAAGGACTTTAAATTACAGTAATCTTATTTAATGCTTTATAAAAGTATGTTAGGAGCATGGTGTGGCAAAAGATGCCACGCCTTGCTATTAATGTTCAATATGTGGAGGAAGTACATGAAAAAACAAAAAATAGGGTTACTTTATGTAACACCATGGATTATTGGTTTTTTAGTCTTGACTGTGTGGCCTATTTTGTCATCATTTTATTATTCATTAACAGACTATTCACTTGCACGTGTCGGTCAGAGACCAGAGTTTTTGGGATTGGAAAATTATATTAAATTATTTAGCGACCAAGCATTTAGGGATTCCTTAAAAGCAACGTTTACGTATACTGTTTTTACTGTTCCGTTGCAGTTAATGTTTGCCTTGTTTGTAGCATTTATTTTGAATTTTAAAATAAAAGGGATTAGCTTTTATCGTACCGCATATTATATTCCGTCAATTCTTGGAGGAAATGTTGCGATTGGTGTTCTTTGGCGTTCGATGTTTCAGCCAGAGGGACTCATCAATATGATATTAGGAGGTATCGGAGTTGCACCAGTAGACTGGCTATCGTCACCATCGGGAGCAATGAGTGTACTTGTATTCTTAAAGGTATGGCAGTTTGGGTCTTCAATGTTACTCTTCCTAGCGGCCCTAAAAGATGTTCCACAAGAATTGTATGAGTCAGCAAATTTAGATGGGGCAAAAAAGGTGTCACAATTTTTTCACATAACGCTACCACTCATTACACCGACGATTTTCTTCAATTTAGTTATGCAGTTAAATAATGCCTTTCAAGAATTTAATGGTCCGTTTATTGTTACTGGTAAAGGTCCCCTTAACTCAACGAATCTGACATCTATGTTTATCTATGAAAAGGCTTTTAAAAGGTTTGATATGGGATATGCAAGTGCTGCAAGCTGGGTATTATTTGCAATTATTTTAATTGCTACAGTCGTGCTATTTGCAAGTCAGAAAAAGTGGGTTTATTATGCTGATGAAGGAGATAAATAAATGGCTAATATAACAAATGCAATAGAAAAACAGAAAAAGCAAAAACAATATGTAGCCTCAATGATTCGTTATGTCATTTTAACGGTTGTTGCCATTATTATGATTTATCCGATTCTTTGGCTGATTGGGGCAAGTTTTAAAACGAATAGTGAAATTTTCACCTCTATTGGCTTTATTCCAAGCTCAATAGATTTTCAGGCATATGCAGATGGGTGGTACACAAAGGGAAGATACACTTTCACCCTATATTTTATTAACACCTTTCAGTATGTTATCCCT
>JGI994J12354_10004384_pt1 | contig 12703 bp, 6 predicted proteins | sample IntmicLarv3ML3BL_FD_12354 | JGI IMG/M metagenome (IMG submission 12354)
TTGCCAAGGTTAGGGTTACATCTAATCTTTTGGGGCAAGGTTATGCTCTACCAACTGAGCTACTTTCGCAATATCTTCTACTCATAAGGCAAACTTAATCCTTGCAAAGGTTAGGGTTACATCTAATCTTTTGGGGCAAGGTTATGCTCTACCAACTGAGCTACTTTCGCAATATCTTCTACTCATAAGGCAAACTTAATCCTTGCCAAGGTTAGGGTTTTACATCTAATCTTTTGGGGCAAGGTTATGCTCTACCAACTGAGCTACTTTCGCAAATATTTATTAGGAACGCTTTCCTGATAACGGGTGCAAAGATAATGAAAAAAATAAAAATCGAAAAGGAATATATGTTTTTTTTGAAAAAAATATACGTTGTTTGTTGAGTTGATAATAATTTTTTAACAGTTAGTATGCTATTAGTTTCTTACTATTAATCTATTTCCGTTTATTGTTACACTATATTGGCGCAGGAAATGTTTGCTTGAACCGTTTGGGGCGCCTGAGCCTGCTATATCGTACTTTGTTCCGCATTTGGGGCAAACGGCATACAATACTGCATCATCAACTTTTACGGTAATGTTTGGGTCAACTTCGTAAGGACAAGTGCGATCGAATGCTTTGAATTCATCGAATACATTATGTACTACGAGTACACCACCGAAGCCGGCTCTCTCGCCTAATATCGTATTGATATTTGCGAATCCATATTCTTTATATGAAGGTATCGGCCTCAACTCTTTGTCTTCAAGATTTAAATCTAAATTGAGGTACACGGATACGGACGGAATGGGATTTTCTTTGATACCGCATGAAAAAGTGATTGTTAATATGCAACAAATAGCCAATATACGTCTCATGAAAAAGCTTTTTATTTAAAGTAAACGTGTCGGGACGCGATGTTATTGTTTTGGATGCTTATGAATTTAAAAGGTTTTGCTCGGCAGTGTTGGCTTTTTGGAAGTCAAAGCCGCTCATCACTTGTTGTTGCAATTCTGTTATGGCATCATTACACAGATTCCCAATACTGCCTTCGTGGGTGTGACGAATATTTTTTTCGGGTGTGAAGTTGCCGGCGTCAATGTCTAATCCTACTTTTTTATAGGCATCGCGGAAAGGGACACCTTCTTCTATAACGAGGCGGTTTACTTCTTCAACACTGAATATAGGCGCGTACCTGTTGTCGTCGAGGATATTTTCGTTCACCTTGATTTCGCTCATCATTCGTGTAGCCATTAACAGGCAGTCTTTTAGCTCGTCGAACGAGGGTAGGAAAATCTCTTTAATAATCTGCAGGTCGCGGAAGTAGCCTGATGGAAGATTATTGCAAATCAGCGTTATCTGCTGTGGTAATCCTTGCAGTTTGTTACATTTGGCGCGTGTCAACTCGAAGACGTCAGGATTCTTTTTGTGAGGCATTATACTCGAACCTGTTGTATATGCGTCAGGCAGTTTGATGAATCCGAAGTTCTGGCTGTTGAACATACAAGCGTCGAAAGCAAGCTTCGATATTGTTGCAGCAACGCCTGACATAGCGAAGGCGACTGTGCGTTCCGTTTTGCCGCGTCCCATTTGTGCGTAAACGACATTGTAGTTCATTGAGTCAAAACCGAGAAGGTCTGTTGTCATGGTACGGTTCAACGGGAATGATGAACCGTATCCTGCAGCAGAACCGAGAGGATTACGATTGCATATTTTATACGCTGCCTGTAATAACTGAAGGTCGTCGACGAGACTTTCGGCGTAAGCGCCAAACCACAGTCCGAATGACGACGGCATCGCTATTTGCAGGTGTGTGTATCCGGGTAGTAAAACATCTTTGTAGCGATTACTTTGTTCAATAAGTACGTCAAAAAGGTCGGAGATGATTGTTGACAGCTCTTGTATTTGGTTGCGTGTGAAAAGTTTGAGGTCTACAAGTACCTGATCATTGCGTGAGCGTCCGCTGTGGATCTTTTTTCCGATATCACCGAGTGTGCGCGTAAGCATCAATTCCACTTGCGAATGTACATCCTCGACTCCCTCTTCGATGATGAATTTTCCGTTTTCGGCAAGATGATATATCTTTTTTAATTCATCGAGTAAAGGTTTTAATTCTTTTTTGTCGAGTAGTCCTACAGACTCAAGCATTGTGATATGAGCCATTGAGCCAAGCGCGTCGTACTTAGCCAAATAGATATCCATTTCGCGGTCGCGTCCTACGGTGAAACACTCTATCTCTTTATCCACCTGTATATTCTTTTCCCAAAGCTTCTGCGCCATATTTTTTATGATTTATGTTTTGTCGGAGCCTGCCATTTTCAATTAATAAGGCAGTTGTGCTATTATTTCCGAAATTTTTTCGACGGCATCCTGAAGAGGTTTTGATACCATAGGTTTGATAAACGGGTTCAAGTCTGCGCGAACAGTCATTTTTAGCTTTGTATCGTTTTCGGCCACCTGCTTCAGTTGAATCCACATAAGTAGCGGAACAGGAGAGTTTGTTGTCGAAAATTTAATCATTTTATTCGGTTCACGTTCAATAATCTGAAATTGTATGGAGCCTACGGGGTCTACCGTGAAGCTGCATGTATCTGTATTAAAAGTGAAATCTTTTATTTTATCCTGCGGGATACGATCCTTAACACGTTCAAGGTTTGACATATCGGATAACATTGTAAATATTTTGTCGTCGTTATGCGGTATTGTCTTAACTTCGCTGATGAAATCTGCCATATACAAGAATATTTATTTATCGGGATTCCAGTTTCCGGGGTCTTTACGCCATTCTTGAAGGATTGCTACATCATCTTCGGAGATATAGTTTGTACGTACGGCCTCTTCTATCACGGCATTGTAATTCGACAGTGTTATAAGAGGCACATTAGCATCTTTAAACTGTTTTTCGGCAATGGGGAATCCGTGAGTAAAAATAGCCAACATACCGACAACGTCACATCCGAAATTACGTACGGCTTGTACAGCCTTGAGGCTGCTGCCTCCTGTTGATACCAAGTCTTCGATAATCACAACTTTGGAGTCGGGCTTAAGCTCTCCTTCGATAAGATTTTCCAAACCGTGATCTTTCGGAGCTGAACGAATGTAAACAAACGGCAACCCCAAAATATCCGCAACTAATGCACCTTGAGGAATACCTCCCGTGGCAACTCCTGCAATAGCGGTTGCTTCCGGATGATTTTCGCAGATAAGTCGTGCAAGTTCTATTTTGATTATTCTGCGGATTGCAGGATACGATAATGTCTTTCTGTTGTCACAGTAAATGGGTGATTTCCACCCTGATGCCCATGTAAACGGATTTGCAGGCTGTAGCTTGACGGCTTTGATCTGCAATAATTTTTCGGCAATAAGTCTTTCTAATGCTTTCATAGTTTATATAAATTCTATACAATTATTGGAACGCAAAAATAGCGAAATTAAATGAGAAAAATTATTTTTTCAGTTACTTTATTATTAATTTTTGATATGTTTAGTTTTAATCGTAAGAAGTAATATTATGTAAATGAGCATATTGAAGCTCATAAAGAGGTTCTTGTTATTATTAAATTACGGATGGAATGAATTTTGATAAATTTAATAATTATATTTGTGCTATAATTGTAAAAAGCGATATTCATAATTGTGAAAAGCGATATTCATTAATTCTGTGTGTGATAATTTTAAAAAAATATAAACAATGAAACGTACTTATTCAGTTCTAACAATGGTTGTTATGACCATAGCCTGCTGCTTGCTATACTCATGCAAGCAAAAGAAAGAGATTATTCCTTCTGCGGAATATGCCTCATATATTACTGCCTATACGGGAGGAACCGTTTCAAGGAATGCGACCGTCATGATCGAATTTTTGGAAGAGCAGCCGGAGAGCGTGTGGAAGAAAGAGGCAGATGATAAACTGTTCTCGTTTTCACCTTCAATGAAAGGAAAGGCGCACTGGGTTAACGGCAGGACGCTTGAATTTGTTCCGGAAAGCGGTGAGCTGAAGCATGGAACGATGTATAATTGTGCGTTTGATCTGGGTAAAGTATTTGATGTTGATAAAAGGCTTTCGAAGTTTGAGTTTTCGTTCCGGGTCGAACCGTTGACGTTTAAGGCGACTACGAGGCCGATTGAAATTCTGCCGGAAGGGAAGGTCGCCGTTCGCGGGGAGATAACTTTTAATGAAATGATAAGCCTTGATATTGTGAAGAAAATGTTTGAGGCTAAGTTGGGAAGCAAAAAGTTGGAAGTGACTGTTGACGGACAAGATGTTGATCGTGTTTTTCTTTTTTTAGTTAAGGATATTACGCGTACAGATGATAATCAACAGTTACAAATCGTCGTTGACGGCACTCCCGGAGGTATTGAACACAAGGAAATAATTCCGGTAAATATTCCGTGGAAGAATCGGTTCAAGCTGCATGATTATAAGATGGTTAGCGTTCCTGAATATGGGTTACGCCTGACATTTTCGGATATTTTGTCCGAAACGCAGGATCTGAGAGGGATGATACTGTTGGAAGGTGTATCTAATTTTACGACACAGGTACAGTCAAATAATGTGATGATCTTTTTTGCTCATTCATCAAAAATAAAAGAGTTGAACGTTACCATCGATGGAGGTTTGAAAAATATAATGAATGAAACCCTCGGCAAGAAGGAAGAGCTTACCATATCATTGGAGCCGCTTAAACCACAGGTTGAGATACGTTCGACGGGTGCTATAATGCCAAGTTCGGGAAACGTGGTCCTTCCGTTTCGTGCTGTAGCGCTTCATGCTGTCGACATTAAGATAATACGTATTTTTGAAAGCAATGTTTTGATGTTTTTGCAGGGAAACAGATTGACAAAGAACTCTGCAAGCCAGTTACGCCGTGCCGGTCGGCTTGTATATAAAAACACCATTCGTCTTGATACCGACCCGACAAAAGATATATCTGCTTGGGAGACATATTCGTTAGACTTGACCGGACTTGTGAAGCAGCAGCCGGGCGCTATTTACCGTATCGAACTGTCGTTCAAAAAAGAGTATGCATCTTATGAATGTGAAAATGAGGCACAAAGAAATGAAACGCTTAACGGCGTTACGGATTTGAGGCGGATGCTTTCGGAAGAGTGGTCGATTAGACCTGATGATGATGAATACTGGGATATAGCAGACAATTATTATTATGACGAATATAGTTATTATGAATATGATGACTATTATTATGGGTCGGAAGATGGAGACCCGTGTAATTCTTATTATTACAGTAATACCGGACGTAAAGCGAAAGCAAATGTTTTATCCTCTAATCTTGGTCTGATTGCAAAGAGTAATGTTAATAATACTGTTTGGGCGACGGTGACGAATCTTCTTGATACAAAATCTGTTGCAGGCGCTAAGGTTACTGCATACAACTACCAGCTACAGCCTATAATGTCCGGCACTACGGATGAAAATGGTTTTGTTGTCATGTCACTGAAAAGCAAGCCATTTATACTTGTTGCCGAATCGGGTGATAATAAGGCTTATCTGCGAATGGTTGACGGAGAAGATAACATGCTCAGTCGTTTTGATGTGGGAGGAGTAATATTGGAAAAAGGGCTTAAAGGGTATGTATACGGGGAGCGTGGCGTATGGCGTCCGGGCGATACGCTGCATATTGCTTTTATGCTTGAAGACCGTGAAAAAAAGATTCCTGCAAACCACCCTGTTTCGTTTGAAATGTATAATCCCGAGGGGCAGTTTCACAATAAAATAATTTCCACAAACGGACTTAACGGGCTATATACCTTTGATGTACCGACAAATGCCGATGACCCGACGGGACTTTGGAATGCATATATAAAGGTCGGAGGAGCAACTTTTCATAAATCTGTTCGTATAGAAACGATAAAACCTAACCGCCTTAAGATAAACCTCGATTTACCTTCGGTAATTGACGCTTCGAGCGGAGTCGCTTCGGTCAAACTACATTCACAATGGTTGACGGGAGCCGTTGCGCGAAACCTTAATACAAAGTTGGAGCTTGCAATAAACAGGGTTCATACTCAATTTCCCGGATATGAAAACTATCAATTTAATAACCCGGCAGTAAAGTTTACGTCGATTAAGACTGAAATATATGACGGAAAATTAGATGAAAACGGAGATTTCAAATATAATATTCCGGTGCCGGCGGCAAAGAGCGCTCCCGGCATGATGAATGCTACGTTAACATGTCGCGTTTTTGAACCGGGAGGGGATGCAAGCATATATTCGCAATCGGTTCCGTTTACTCCTTATTCATCGTATGTGGGAATAAATTTAAACTCGAATAGAAGCCAATCGTACTTAGAGACCGACAAAGACCATGTCTTTGATATTGTGACGCTCAATCCTGACGGAAAACCCGTTAACCGTAATGACTTGGAATACCGGATATATCAGGTAGGATGGAGTTGGTGGTGGCAGCGTTCGGGTGAAACATTCGAATCATACATAAATAATACTAATTATACCCCATTATTTTCCGGAAAAATAAATACTGTCAATGGAAAAGGGCAGATAAAATTTCGTATTGATTACCCCTCATGGGGTCGTTATCTTGTGTTTGTTAAAGATAATTCGAGCGGACATGCTACCGGCGGTACTGTACTCGTAGACTGGCCAACATGGCGCGGTCGTTCGAACAAGGAAGACCCGGACGGTATTAAGATGCTTGCATTTTCTTTAGATAAAGAGTCATATAATGCCGGGGATGATGTGACAGTGACAATTCCTGCGACGGCATCTGCCGGCAGAGCATTGCTCGCTTTAGAGAACGGAACGGAAGTGATTTTACGGGAGTGGGTTAACCTGACCGAAGGAAATGATACGAAACATGTCTTTAAAGCTACCGAGAAGATGTCACCGAACGCTTATGTGCATATCTCATTGCTTCAGCCTCATGCCTCGACCGTAGATATGCCGATTCGTTTGTATGGTGTTATGCCTGTCTATGTATACAATAAGGAATCGATTCTTAAACCGGTAATAACGATGCAGGAGGTGTTGAAGCCCGAGACAGAGTTTGAGGTAAAGATAAAAGAACAGAGCGGCAAGCCTATGACATATACTCTTGCAATAGTAGACGACGGATTGCTTGACCTTACAAGCTTCAAAACACCCGACCCTTGGAATTCATTTTATGTACGAGAAGCGTTAGGCATACGTACATGGGATTTATTCGACAATGTGATAGGCGCTTTTGCAGGTAAATATGGTTCATTATTCAGTATAGGAGGCGATGCGGAAGCGAATAATATGACATCGCCCAAAGCAAACCGCTTCAAGCCGGTAGTGTTGTATGTCGGTCCTGTTGCTCTGAATGCGGGCGAGGAAAAAAGACATTTGCTGACCCTTCCGCAGTATGTTGGCTCTATACGTGTGATGGTTGTTGCAGGACAGGCAGGGAATTACGGAAAAGCAGACAAAACGGTTTCGGTGCGCTCTCCGCTAATGATACTGTCCTCTTTGCCTCGCGTTCTGAGTACGGACGAAAAAATATCACTTCCGGTAAATGTGTTTGCTTTGGAAGATAATGTAAAGAATGTTACAGTAAAGATTGAGACGACAGGCAAACTTAAAGCAGCCGAGGGGAACAGTAAATCGATTACATTCGCCAAAACGGGTGATGAGGTCGTTTATTTCCCGATGCAGACAGGTACGGAAACCGGCATAGAAACAGTTACGGTAACAGCAACGGGAGGAGGCCATACAGCGAAAGAAACTATTGAAATAGACGTCCGTAACCCGAACCCGCCGACAATAATTTTTGAAGATAAGGTACTTGAGAAAGGCCAATCGGTTGAGTTAGGCTATGCACTTAATAATGTAAATAAAGATAACTGGATAAAAGTCGAGATGTCGCGTATACCGCTTGTTAATTTGAAGCGTCACATGGATTATCTTCATTTTTATTATCATCAATGCTCGGAACAGTTAGTATCCAAGGCTATGCCTCTACTTTATCTATCCGATTTTAAAGAACTTGATGAGGATGAATCAAAACGAATCAAAGTTGTTATTCCGGAGGTTATCAGCAAATTGTACGGAAGACAGTTGTCTTATGGCGGTTTTTCATTCTGGGATTCAAAATATGCAAGATATTGGGAACATGATAATCGAAAATACGATTGGTTATCATCTTATGTAGGATGCTTTCTTGTGATAGCAAAAGAACGCGGTTATAGCGTGAATGGCAGTGTTATAAACAAATGGATAAGTTATCAACGCAGTGTCGCTAATGAATGGTGGCCCGATGCTTTTAACGATTATACCTACCATTATTCAGATTTTACCCAGGCATACCGACTTTATTCTCTTGCTTTGGCGGGAGCTCCCGAGATAGGAGCAATGAATCGTTTGAAAGAAACTAAAGGAATATCGCAGCAGACACAGTGGATGCTTGCTTCCGCATATGCATTGACAGGTAAGCAGGATGCTGCGCGAGAAGTAGTCTTCAATGTATCTACAACTGTTACTCCATATTCGTATAACAACCCCACTTTCGGCTCTTATGAACGCGATGAAGCAATTATCCTCGAAGCTCTGATGCTGATGAACAGGGATGAGGATGCGTTCAGGCAAGCCCGTAAGGTATCAAAAAACTTGTCGAGTGCAAGCTATCTCTCTACCCAGACAATTGCATATTCGTTGGTTGCTATGGGAAAATTTGCTTCAAAGACATCCGGAAAGCTTGACTTTGAATGGTATCTGAACGGAAATAAACAACCTAAAGTAGAGACAGCTAAAACTATTTATCAGGTTCAGTTGCCCACAAACCCGCTAAAGGGAAAAGTGAAAGTCGAAAATTCCGAAAAGGGAACGCTATATGTGAGTGTAGCAACAAAAACGCAACCGATAATCGATACTCTTCCCGCTGTATCAGAAAATTTAAAAATCGACGTTTCGTATACCGATATGGACGGCAATCCGATTGATGCTTCCAAGTTGAAACAAGGAACAGATTTTTATGCTTTAGTGAAAGTTTCGAATATAAGCGGAAAAGATAAATTTTCCGATATTGCGCTGACACATATCATACCTTCGGGCTGGGAAGTATATAACGAACGTATGGTTAAGGCGAGCAGAGCCGAAAATGATGACCATGAAAATCGTTCCAATGTATTTACATATCAGGATATACGCGATGACCGTATACTTACATATTTCGACCTGGATGCAGGAAAGTACAGAGTAATAAAAGTGCGCCTGCAGGCATCATATATAGGAGAGTTTGTGTTTCCTGCGATACAGTGCGAGGCAATGTATGACGCGTCGGCCCGCGCCCGTACAACAGCCGGACGAGTAGTGGTGAGTAAGCCCTTGTAGACGAGGTTTTTAAAAAGATACTGTTAATTGGGGTACATTAATTCTGAAGTTTTTCGGGCCGGATGATTTGTTTATTTCAGCCCTATAGCAAGTGACGTATAAATTATTGAAAATAATTGTGTTTTTTATATTTTTAATGATTATATTTGTGCGGTTATTGAGAAATAAAAATAAACCTTTAAAACATACATCATATGAGACGCGTATTATCGACTATTACAGCAGTTATAGTGCTTATAGCCTGCTGTTTTTTTCATTCCTGCAAGCCTAAAAAAGAGCTTATTCCTTCTGCTGATTTTGCTGCATTTATTTCCGCCTATTCGGGCGGGATGATGAAAAAAGGTTCAACGGTTGTCGTTCAGTTTATGGAAGAACAGCCTGATGAAGTATGGAAAAGTGACGTTAAGGACAAGCTTTTTTCATTTTCGCCTTCAATAAAAGGTGAAGCACACTGGGTTAACAGTAACACGATTGAGTTTGTGCCCGAAGAAGGAGCATTAAAATCCGGTACGCTTTATAATGCAACATTTGCTTTGGGTAAGGTGCTGAAAGTAGAAAAGAAGCTTTCGAGTTTCGATTTTTCGTTCAGGGTGGAAGAAAGCGATTTTAAATTGACGACCGCTCCGGTAGAAATACAGTTGGATAATACCGTTACGGTTAAAGGAGAAGTAGCTTTCAGCGATATGATGACGCTTGATAAAGTGAAGAAGATGATTGGAGCGGAGTTTGAGGATAAGAAAATCGACGTGGCGGTCGAAGGGCAGGATAACTCCCGTACATTTCAGTTTTTGGTAAAAGGCATAGCTCGTAAAGAGAAATATCAGAATCTGACAATTACCGTAGATGGTGAAAGTGTTGGAATAGACCGTAAAGAGTCTAAGAGAGTCGGTATACCCGAACTGAATAATTTTAAGCTTTTATATCATGAGGTTCTTGATGGCCCCGAATCCGGAGTGTGCTTAGTCTTCTCCGATTTGATATCTGAATCACAGAATCTGAGGAGTATGATAACCCCGCAAAATATTTCAAACTATACCATTCAGGTAAGGGCAAACCAAGTAATCATATATTTTTCACGCGTGGCTGATATGAAACGTTTTGAAGTGAGATTAGATGAAGGGTTAAAGAACCGTATGGATATACCTCTCGGCAAAACAACAAATTATGTAGTGTCGTTGGAAAGGATAAAACCAAGTGTGGAAATACTTTCTTCGGGAACAATAATGCCCGGCTCCGATAATCTTATAATACCGTTCTCGGCGGTTTCATTGCGTGCGGTAGACTTAAAAATAATACGTATCTTCGAAAGTAATGTTTTGATGTTCCTTCAGGATAATTCACTGTCGGAGAAATCTTCATACCAGTTGCGTCGTGCGGGGCGTCTTATACACAAACAAACGCTTCGTTTGGATACCGACCCTTCGAAAGATATCGCAACATGGGAGACCTATTCGTTGGATTTGACAAAAATGATAAAACAACAACCCGGCGCAATTTATCGTATAGAGTTGTCATTTAAAAAGAACTATGCCGTTCATGATTGTGAAGATGAGGTTGAAGCAGCAATTGCACTCAACGATGCAAGAGATTTGACAAGAATAAATGTAGATACAAGTGTAGATGAAGATTCGGAAGAAGAAGCGTATTGGGATTCGCCCGATTCATATTATTATGAAGGATATGATATGAAAATCGACTGGAATAGATATGACTGGAGGGAGGAAGATAATCCCTGCCATCCTACATATTATATGCAATCGCACCGTAAGGCTATGACTAATGTCTTGGCATCGAATCTGGGGCTTATAGCAAAGAGCAATTCAAATAATATGATATGGGCAACCGTTACGAATATTCTTGACACCAAACCTGTTGCAGGTGCCAAGGTCACGGCATATAACTATCAGTTACAGATGATTGGCTCGGGTATGACCGACGAAAACGGATTTTCCGTGCTGCCTTTTAAAGGAAAACCGTTTGTTATTGTAGCAGAATCAGGCGATCATAAAACTTATCTTCGTATGGTTGACGGCGAAGAAAATATGTTAAGCCGTTTCGATGTAGGAGGCACAGAATTGGAGAAAGGGCTAAAAGGATATATTTATGGAGAGCGCGGTGTATGGCGCCCCGGGGATACGTTGCATTTAGCTTTTATGCTTGAAGACCGTGAACGTAAAATACCGGCAAATCATCCCGTTTCTTTGGAGATTTATAATCCGTTGGGACAATTTTATAAAAAAGCTATCTCGACCAACGGTCTTAACGGATTGTACACTTTCGACATATCGACAAAAGCGGACGACCCGACAGGACAGTGGAATGCATATATAAAAGTTGGAGGCGCTACATTCCATAAAGGTTTGCGTGTCGAAACAATTAAACCAAACAGGCTGAAAATAAACCTTGACTTACCGGGGTTGATTGACGTTTCGAAAGGAACGGCGACCGTAGGCATACATTCTCAATGGCTGACAGGAGCTATCGCTCGCAACCTTTCCGCAAAAATGGAGCTTGTTTTGAGCAAAAGGACTACCCAGTTCAAAGGATATGAGAATTATATTTTCAACAATCCCGCAATCAATTTTACATCAAGTACGACAGAAATATTTGACGGTAAGCTTAATGATAACGGTGATGCTTCGTTCAGCATGAATATACCTAAAGCGGAAAATGCTCCCGGTTTGCTTAGCGCTAATATCACATGCCGCGTCTTTGAGCCGGGCGGTGATGCGAGCATCTTCTCGGAATCTGTGCCATTCTCACCTTTTTCATCTTATGTAGGAATAAACTTTAATAAAAAGAAAAGCGATAACTACATGATGACCGACGAAGACCATGTATTTGATGTCGTTACGCTTAGCCCTGACGGGAAACCCGTTAACCGCAACGACATTGAATATTATATTTATCGTATCGGATGGAGTTGGTGGTGGGAACACAGCGGTGAAACGTTTGATTCGTATATAAATAACTCTAATTATCGTCCTCTTTTCTCGGGGAAATTAAATACGACCAACGGTAAGGGACAGATAAAATTCCGCATCAATTATCCTGACTGGGGACGCTATCTTGTATTTGTTAAGGACAAATCGAGCGGACATGCTACCGGAGGAGCGATACTTGTCGACTGGCCTTCATGGCGAGGACGTTCGTCGAAAAGCGATCCCGGCGGATTAAAGATGTTAACATTCACGCTTGATAAAAGCGCTTATGAAGTAGGGGAGACCGTAGAGGTTACAATACCTGCAACAGCCTCCGAATCGCGTGCATTAGTTGCTTTGGAAAACGGCTCGGAGGTTCTGCAGCGCGAGTGGGTTAACATGACAGCTGGCGAAGACCAAAAATATACGTTTAAGGTGACTGAAAAGATGACACCTAACGTGTATGTTCACA
>JGI994J12354_10004385_pt1 | contig 12702 bp, 4 predicted proteins | sample IntmicLarv3ML3BL_FD_12354 | JGI IMG/M metagenome (IMG submission 12354)
GTCAATGCCGTACTGCGCTAAATTGCTGTTTGCGTCATTGACCGCGCTCTCGCTGTCCTCAATGGCGATTAAGCTGTTTGCACGGGTCGCAAGCGGCAATGAAAATGTGCCAACGCCGCTGTAACAGTCAAATACTATATCCTGGCTCAAATCCTCACCCGCAAAGTCCAAAACCGTATTCAAAAGGGTCTCGGCACTTGAAAAATTGACTTGGAAAAAGGATTCCGCAGAAACACGGTAGCTGATATTACTAAGTTTATAATTTAAGAAATCCTCACCCCACACAAGCTCGGAAAAGGTTTTTCGTGCCAAACTTTTGCCGCGAACTCTGTTATAAAGCACGCCGCGCAACATCGGCAAAGCACTCGCCAACTCTTCGGCGTATTTTTTGACTGTTTGCTTATCTATACTGCTCCAAAAAGTCAAAATCAAAAGCGCATCATCTGCATCATTCACCTTAACAGTCGCCTGCGCTAAAGGAAAATCGCGTACAGAAATATCCTCAATCTTCTTAACTATTGAAAGGATTGCCTTATTTTGCAGCATACAGTCCGGGGTATTTATGATATTGCCGTCAATATCCACCATACCAAGCTCTACTTTTCCGGTTTCTGTGATTTTCGCCTTAAACTCGCATTTGTTTCTATAATTGAACTGAACACCACTTGCGATAACCTCATTCACCGTGATATTCTCAAAACGCCCCATTTTACGCAAAGCGTCTTCAACCATCGCGCGCTTTGCATTAAGCTGTTCCGTATAATCTAAGTGCATCAGTTGACAACCGTTGCACTTTTCGTATAGAGCGCACGGTGCAGCTATTCTCGCTGCTGACTTTTCTGTTATCTTTTCTACCTTGCCACGAGCGTAATTTTTCTGCACTTCGGTAATCTTCACTTCAACAACTTCACCGGTTGCCGTAAAAGGCACAAAGACCGCCATGCCCTCATGTCTGCCGATGCCGTCGCCGCCGTTTGTGATGGAAGAGATGGTTAAAGTTATCTTGTCGTTTATGTTCAATAATTCATTCATACCCTATATTGTACTATATATTTTCATTTATATCAAGCTAATTCTGCCTAAAAGTACGCTTTTTCCCTTGACAAAATGAGCAAAAAACGAGTATCATAAAATACAGGTGAAAATTTTAAGGTAAATAATATGATGAAAATAACGAAACTTTTGGTAGATTACGCGAAAAATCCTCTGGGGATTTCCAACAGCTCGCCCAAATTCAGCTGGCAATACGAGGCGGAAAAAGGGGTGAGAGCTGAAAAGTATAAATTGATTATCGCTGATAACCTAAACGATATAAACAAGAACATCGGCAGCTTCTATGACAGCGGGATAGAAAACCAAATAGAGATGTCCCACTATTACGAAGGTGGCAAGATAAGCGCACAAACCATGTATTTTTGGAAGGTGCTTTTGTATGCGGAAGATGGCAAAGAGCTTGGGAGTTCTGACGTTGCAACCTTTGAAACCGCGATAGATGCAAAAGAGTTTACCGCAGAGTGGATAGAGAGCGGCATTGAGGGGTGCGAGTCACCGATATTAAAGACCGAATTTACGGTTTCCGGTGAAATTGAAAAAGCGCGTCTTTATATTGTCGGCTTAGGGTATTATATCCCAAAAATTAACGGCGAAAAGATAGATGACGATCTCTTAAAACCCGCGTGGTCAGACTTTAGCGAGCGCAATATGTCGCACCTAATCTATCCGTATGACGACGGTGCTGTAAAGAGCGTACTATACGAGACTGATGACGTAACGAATTTTATCAAGGAAGGGCAAAACACCCTTGAAGTTACGCTCGGCAACGGCTGGTATAACCAGCATGAGCGCAATGTGGAAGGGAGTTTCGCTTACGGGAACCCTTGTCTTTTAGCGCAGCTTGAAATCACCATGAAGAGTGGCGAAAAGCTCACAATAAAGACAAATGATAAAGATTGGTTTGCCGCAACGAGCGCGATAGTATTTAATAACATTTACTTTGGCGAAGTTTATGACGCAAGAAAAGAAACAGAAAACAAAGAGTGGAAAAAAGCGATAAAAGCCGTAAACCCTCCGACCGGAAAATTGCGTTCCCAACAAGTGCCGAATGAACGCGTGAATGAAATTATTCTGCCTGCAAATATTAAGAAGATTGCAGACGGAAAATATATCTATGATATGGGCGTGAACTTTGCGGGGCATATCCAGCTTAAAGTAAAGGGCAAAAGCGGGGCGAAAATAACCTCAACCTTTGCCGAAGAGTTGAAGGAAGATGGTACCCTTGACTATGCGAGCGCGGCAGGTGAAGAGCAGATACAAAAAAATGTCTATATTTTGTCCGGCAACGGTGAGGAAGAGTATCAGCCGCACTTTACGTGGTACTGTTTTAGATACGCTGAAATAACGATTGAAGGTGAGGCAGAGATTATCGCTTTCAACGGTCTTAGAGTAAATACTTATATGGAGTACACCGGGCATTTCAGCTGTTCGGACGAAACCTTAACTAAACTTCATGATATATACATTCCAACGCAGCTTGCGAACAGTCACGGCGGTGTGCCGAGCGATTGCCCGCACCGCGAGCGCCTTGGTTACACCGGCGACGGGCAGATAACCGCGGAAACTGTTATGTTAAACTTTGATGCCGCGCTCTTTTACAGAAAGTGGTTTGAAGATATATGTTTGGCGCAAAATGTAAGGACAGGATTTGTACCGCATACCGTTCCGTTTTACGGCGGTGGTGGCGGACCTGCTTGGGGTTGCTGTATTGTCATATTAGCGTGGCATATGTACCAATATTACGGAGATATTCAAGCGTTAAGCGACGGCTACAGCCATCTTGTAAAGTGGATTGAGTACCTTGATACACGCACAGACGAGAGGGGAATTATTGTAAAAGAAGAGCCGGGAAGTTGGTGTCTTGGCGACTGGATTGTGCCCGGGCAGGTACATATCACCCTTGATATCCCGTGCGAGCTTGTCAATACCGCTTATTACGCATACTGCAAGCATCTTTTGAGCGACATTGCGCTTGCACTCGGCTTTAATGAGGATAGCGATAAATATCTAAAAGAGGCGACAAAGACGGCAAATGACCTCAATAAGGTATTTTACAATGAGAAGGACGGCACATATTCGACAAACAAAAACAGCCCGGCAGCTTTAGCGTACCTTGCCGGCGCGATAAATGAGCAGAACTGTAATAAAATTATGCGCGAAGTGATAAAAAGCATCAAAGAGCGCGATTATCATGTGGACAGCGGGATATTTGCAACTCCCCTACTCTTTGAACTGCTCGCGGAAACAGGGCATCTCGATATTGCGCTTAAAATGTTAAAGCAGAGAACTTACCCGAGCTTTGGCTATATGCTTGAGCGTGGAGCTACTACGCTCTGGGAAGAGTGGGAATATGAAAACGGTACGCATTGTCACCCAATGTTCGGCAGTTACAGCGGATTTTTCTATCGCTACTTAGCAGGAATTCAGATTGACCCCGACATTCCGGGTTTTGCGTTTTTCACCATAACTCCGGCACTTTGGCACTTTGACTTTTTAAATTGCAGTACCATAACTTCAAGCGGCAAGGTGGCGGTCAGTTGGAAAACCGGAGAAAACAGCGAAAAAAGATTATCTGTTGAGGTGCCTTCCCACAGTTATGCTACCCTTGTTTTGCCAATTAAGGAGAAGATAACAGAAGGCGGTCAGACTATTTTGGATGCGTCAACCATGATGCAGACAAAGGGGATTGTCGCTATAACCGTTACGGACGAAAATACTTTAATTGAGCTTAGCGGCGGCAAATATGAATTTGAGATATTTTAGAACTTTTTCATATTAGCAGTATCTAAATATTAATGGAACAATTCACCTTAAAATTGTCCATATAAACCTTGAAATATAGTATAAAAACAACAAGCTAAAATCGGGAGAATATTATGAAAAGCAAAATTTTGTATGTGCTATCACTCGTATTTCTGTGTGCGCTCTTAGGGTACGCGCAAGACTTTAAGACCATCACCTTATCAGAAGATGGTCTTGGTGAAAACAAGTACCGTATCACTGTATCTGCTGACGGTAAACAGGTCGTGCTGACAAGCTATGGCGGATACTTTATTTACGATGAAAACGGAAAGTTCTTATTTAGAGCAGGTGTACCGCAAGGAAGCTCAAGCGTTAAGCTCTTCCCTACCCCCATCAACTTTGACCCTCTTGTAAAATACGTAGCTATTGACAGCTATGCAGGTGGTCACGTTGCGCTCTGTAGAGCAGATGGTAGCGAAATAAAGACGATAGTCGGAAAAAGCGGCGGCACAAATGAAAGGCTTTTCCATGCGGACGGAACAGGATGGACAAACCCAACCGGTGGCGCTATAGACTTTAAAAACCGTTTTATCTTTGCTACAGAGAGTACACAGCCGACACAAGATGAAATTTCTCCCGTATGGTCACGCATTGCCATGTTTGACCTTGACGGACAATTCATAAGAAGTATCAATTTTTATAACTTTTATGCTCAAGCAGGCAGCGAACAGCGCGCTGAAAGCCGCAGACATTGGTATCAAGACGTGACCGTTGACCCTACTCGCCAACGAATATACGCTATAGCAAGAAATGTAGCAGACAACACAAAAGAGCTTTTATCGTTTAGTTATGACGGAACCGAGCTTGGGCGCGTTAAAACAAACTTTGGTGACTATGTTGGTATTGCATATTTACCGGTTCAAGATTGTATTGCTGTAGGAAGCGGTTGGAGTTTAGTATTACATGACCCGAACACTCTTGCAGTACGCGCAAATATAGCTATGCCGAGCGAAGCAAACCAACGCTATAGCGGTATCTCAGGTCTTGCTGCTGATGAACTCGGGAATTTATACGCAACAGTCCGCGACCCGGCTATTAACTATATAAGATGGAACGCTGATGACACTGTAGATGTCTTTGGCCCACTATTTTTACGTGTAGCAGTACAACTCCCGACCCGTCTTTTTGTTGGCGGACAGACTTACAGAATCCCAATCGGGGTTACCGGACGTCCGGAAGTTGCTGACCACGATAATTGGCATATTTATGTAAGGGAGGCAAACGGTAAAAACTTACGTTGGACTAAACTTCCCACAAGCTATGACCCTGAAAGATGGGAAGTTATATTCACCGTTCCGGAGAATTTACGCGGCGGATACACCATGGCTGTTAAATTCGGCGAAGGTCCAATCTCTATTGCTGAGTTCAATAAAGACACAGCGCAACTCTTCCAGACTGTTTTTGTGCCGAGCACAGCTACAAAAGCGCTCTCTATAAGCGCTACTACCGCAAGAACAGCATTTGTTAAGGGAGAAAACATCAATTTAGAGCTTTTAAGGCGCGAAACTGTTGACCAGAATAGCGCTCTTGCCCCAATAAATGTAGAGTGCCAACTTATTTATAACGGTAAGGTTGTTGAAAATATCAATATCGCGATGACTAAACACGCAGCCCTTGTTATTCCTGCAGCTATCACTGCACGCCTTGCAACCGGCGAATATGAGGTAAAACCGATTTCTCCGGGCTTTGAGTCATACGCATTCCCGATGAGTATAGTATCCTCGTATGCTGACTCTTCAATGCAGAGAATATTCTACCACGAATTCGGACAAACCGTACTAAATGGCGGCGGATCTATCCTGCCTGACACAGCTGAGCGCCTTGCCGGCATAAGAGAAATTGTTGCCACTGTCAGTCGTCTTGGCTTCAATCGCGAAACCGACCGCACTTGGCCCGGACAAAACGGAAACAACCGTTATCTCGCAAACGCCTTCAATAACGGTATGGATTACGATGGTATGGCATATGGCGAGTGGCTGTATTATAACTCAGATATGGCACAACAAGACTTTTATATGGATATGGCCACTAAATATAATGTCGCTTATGACGCACAAGTATTGCCGCACTGTGCTACTTCACGAATAAGCGATACACGCATAAATGAGCTTTTAGGTCCTCTTGCACGTTCTGCAGAATGGGCATCAAGATACCCGTCTTTTTATGGTTTCAACTATAATGACGAAATGTTCAGCGGCGGCACGGGCGACTGGAAGGGTTATGACAGCGCATGGACATTGGACGATGCTAAATGGCTTAAAGATTTGATAGATAACAAATTTGACGGAGATGGCCCTAAGGCAAATATTATGGCCACAAAGAGAATGTACACTGCGTTTAACAGTGTGGTATCAAGCATTAATCCTAAACTCGGCATGACCACGACCCCGATGTGGCAGTTCCCGGCTGTTGAAGGAAGCTATATACCGGCATTCTTTGATGGTGTGATGACCGAAACTTACTCCCACTTCCTCGGCGAAGGCTACACTGTGCCATTCTTGCCGGCACATAGTGCGGAAATGATGAAACGCCCGGGACTTCCACTGATGGCTTTGGCTGAAAACGGATACGGTACTACAGGCGCTGATTTGTATCAAAAGACCACATTCCAGCTATTGACCCGTGGACCGCAAGGCATAGGCGTAAGCCATACAGAAGCTTTCCAAGACCCATTGGGAGCAAACAGCTTTACGACAATGAACAAAATAGCTAAAGAGCTCGGGCCAATCTTTGCAACAGCCAAACGCGATGATGCGGGTTTTGTCCTCTACTCATATACGCAAGACGTAAAGCAAACAAGACGCGCCTCCGGCACTCCGCACTGGGAAGCTGTTTACGGCACATTCAGCGCAGGTCTTATGGCAGGTGTTCCGCTCGGCATCATCTATGAAGAAGACGTAGTTAATGGCGTGCTGATAGAAAATAACAAACCAAAAGTTCCGATGCTGTTTTTATCCGGAATAGCGATTGACTTGCCGCAAAATGTACGACAACAAATCGAAAGATACAAACAGATTGGCGGAAAAATATATGTTGACTCAGAGTCAAAAGGGTATCCCGGCGCAACACTTATTGATATGAATCTGTCATTTGATATGCACTTAGGTTATGCGTCTGATACCGCAATGCAGCTTTTCGCTGATGAGCTTGAACCACGCGCGAAAAAGATGCGCGAAGCAGCATTTGCCAATGTTCCTTACAAAATACTCTCAAGTAATTTATGGAATGTCTCAACGAGCTTTGTCGGTGGTAGTGCCCGATATATCATATTTGCTTACGAGTCAACAAGATTCCCCTGGGAGTCAGGAGTAGCTTGGGGAACAGGCGCTATGTATGCTAAACAAAAAAACACCTGGTTCCCGACCGCAAACTCAGCACTCATTCCAACTCCTACTCGCGACAGTATCGTTTATGACCTGTTAGCGCAAAAAGAAGCTACATTGCAGGCTTCAGAGGTAACTGGTATGAGCAAACTGGATATTGACCTGACAGTATTGCCGGGGCGTATTTATGCAGTATTGCCGAGCGCTATCGGTGCTCCGAAAATTGCTGTGAATCAGCAAGGTGCTGTAGCAAACCTCGCTGTTGCCATACAAACCAGCAATAACACAGCTATGGCAGCTCTTGTGCCGCTCAGAGTACGCGTATTTGACGGTGAGCAAATCTCCGAAGAGATTTTCCGCACAAGCACTGAGCAAGGACGCTTTGCTTTCACCTTTAATGTTCCTGCTAACGGCAATTTCAAGGTCGAAGTTACCGAGCTTATAACCGGCAAGAGCGCTACAGCGGCGTTAAACGCTGTGCCATTTACAGCGCAAACTCCTGTAATGACAGCGCGTGGAAATGTTGATATTGAGCGTCAAGAACAGATTTACACAATGATAAAACAGGCAGCTGAAAAAAATATGCCTATTAAAATAGTCACCGGCAGTAATGTTAATCCGGATGGAGCTGCTATAAACAAACTAATGCAGAGCTTTACGGCTAAACGTATTACCGTACAAAATAATGCCACAGTTCCAGCAACTGCAGAGCCGGGTCTATATATAAGCTTAGGTCTTTCAACAAATGACAACACTTACGGACTCTTGACTCGCGAAGCTTGGAATAAAAATCTGCTGGGCAACCCGCGCACTCCGCGCTATCCGGGCGAAGGACGTGGTTACGTCAGCGCATGTTTTGCTCCGAGAAGTTATAACGAAAATGTGATTGTTGTAATGGGCGGCGATGCTGCCGGTCTCACTTTGGCGATAAATGCCTTAACCGACACTATCTCCAAATATGGTACTGCTATCCAAACCCAGGCACTCGGGTTAGAACGCCTTGCTCCGGCTAAAAACATCAACGGCACCACTGACGCCGGAACCGTTTCTAACACATATATAGACGAAGTTGGTATCGTGCTAAACGGAATACAGCTTAGTTCAAACAACAAAGATATGATAATTTCCGCCAGCGGATTCAATAAAAACCTTATCACAGTTACAGACAACGGCAATAGCGCAACCATCGTTAATAGTATGCGAGTCGGGCAATCCCCGGATACCAAAGCCCTCTTTATAAGCGCTGATGGCACAAAGGTTGGAGCTGTAGCAAGAACTATCGATAACCGTCTTGGTCAAGGTTTCTATTTGGCAGAAAACAAAAAAGATGGTCGCATTGACGCATTTTCTAATTACGGCGATATGCCGCGCCACTATTATGGCTCAGCCGCTACAAGTGACGGACAGACTATAGTTGTCGGCGGCACTTACGGCGCATTGTGCTATAAAAATGTAAACGGCACCTGGACAGAGAGTTGGTGCTTTGATTACCAAAAAGAGTTTGACAAATTAGAATGGCCGATATCTGATACTGCTGAGCGTATTCCGCAATTTCACGCATACATTCCGGAAGGCAAAGATTACGCTATCCTCTGCTTTGGCGAGATGACAGAGCAGGGTTGGGTTACCGGTGAGAATATCGCGGGAATTAAGATTTACTCACTTAAACTCAGCGATGGAAGTATAAATTGGGAATACAATGTTCCAATCCCGACGAACCTTCTCTTCCCCACCCTCTACACGAGTCCAAAATCGACTAAAATGGTCTTAAAGGTTCAAGTAGGAACTTGGGGCAAGCAGACATACAGTTTCTTTAGTATAGACCCCGAAACAGGAAAAGAGCTTGGTCGCTGGGATGCCGCAAACCCAATGGGTATAGCGCTAAGTGACGCAAATGGTAATATCGCTGTCACTTACGAAAATCGTCTTTTAGAAGTGAAGAGTGCTGACAATAAAATCATCTACAACTTCATCTGGCAATACGCTATGCCGCTCAGCGTAGCATTTGCTCCGGACGGCAATTCCTTATACGTTACCGATGACCGTGGCATTGTAACATTGCTTGACAAAAACGGCGATGTTGTTTGGTCAAAAGATATGGGTACTATCTCTACAGTTGCTGCAAACAGTAACGGTTTATACGCTGCAGGTTGGGACGGGAAGCTCAGAGCATACGCTGCTGACGGTAAAGAGCGTTGGGTCATCAATTTGACTGATACGATGTCCCTATACTCTACCGGCAACCCCGGCGAATACTTAAAAGACGCTAAGCTACCCGAAGGAAATATCCATAAAGCAAAACGCGAAGCAAATACGACGACAACAGTTCCCGAAGGTGAAAATCTCCTTCTCAAGCCGGGCGTAACCTTTAGAATAGGCGGAACAAGCGGTTGGATGAGCGGCGGACGCGTTGAGATTAAAGCCGAAGAGCTTAAAGACGGCGACACAGAGAGTATCAGTCAAGCTTGGATACATGTAAACGAACTTTTCTGGAACGGTCAAGCAGGTCGTCAAGTTTGGGCTGAGGCAAGTTTTGATACTCCGACAAGGGTAAACAGCATTACTGCTTACGAGGATAAAAAGCATCCCGACAGCTTTACCAACGAGGCACTAATCCAAATTTGGAGTGATGATACCGCGAAGTGGGAGACCGTTATTTACGGCAGATTTATGAATAGCTCAATCAACACCTTCCCGGTCAATCTTGATAACGTAACCAAGATACGTTACGCTCCGTGGGGCAGAAGCTACTACAACAATGTCTATGTAACTGAGATTGAGATTAGGTAAAGTCAGCTATATAGGTTGACGTTAAATTAAGCGACATTCACGCTTGTTATTTTGAAAATGTGAATGTCGCTTAATTTTTTCTTGCTCCGCCCTATTTTTTTGAAAAATTCTTGCAAAAACAGTATAATTTCCCTTGACAAGACTCTCGACAAGTGATATAATATATATCGTTCGCGAGGTTACGTGCGTCGATAGCTCAGTTGGTAGAGCAACGGACTTTTAATCCGTAGGTCTTGGGTTCGAGCCCCAATCGACGTACCATTTTTAAAAAAATTGAATAATATGGACTTTAATCGGGTGTACGATTATAATTTTCGGATAAGATGATAGTTTTTAGTCATTTATCCGTTTTTTTTGGTTAAAATGAAGGTATAAAGGCAAAAATAAGGCAATGGAAGAGCGAAAAAACAGCACGTGGAAACTTATATTACTTATCACGACTATCAATATGATATGTCCGCTCTCAATTGACATGTATCTCCCTGCTATGCCGACCATGGACGAGTATTTTATGACAACAAATGCGCTCGTCAATATCACCCTCTCCTGCTTCTTTCTCACCATGGCTATAGGCCAGCTCTTTTTCGGCCCTTTAAGCGATAAATACGGCAGAAAACCGCTCCTTTTGGTGGGTATTACCATTTACCTTTTGGCTAGTGTCTCTTGCGCGCTCTCTTTAAATATCTATCACCTCATTATCTCCAGAATATTCCAAGCCATAGGCGCCGGATGTATGGTTTCGGTTTCCATCGCTATACTAAAGGACAGCTTTGAGGGCAAAGTGCGCGATAATGTCTTGGCAATAGCTCAGTCAATATCGGTCATAGCACCGGTGGTAGCACCGCTCATCGGCGCGTTCATTATAAAGTATGCAAGTTGGCAATGGACATTTTGGGCGCTCGCTATTATTGCGGTACTCTGTTTCACGCTGATAGTCAACATCAAAGAGACTATGGCGCAGAGCGATAAATTTGAAGGGAGTGTTTTTGCAAGTATCGGGCGGCTCGCTGTGGTTGCGCAAAATAAGAGTTTAATCTTCTTCCTGCTTATGATAGCGACTTTGGCTGTTCCATTTTTCGCTTATTTAGCGCTCAGCTCCCATATTTACATGGAGCATTTTGCAGTTAGTGAAGAGGTTTACGGTATCTTTTTTGCCATAACTTCCGCGCTAATGGTTTTAGGCCCGGTCATATTTATCCGCATAAACGGCAGAGTTAAGCCCAAAATAATCACTGCCGGAACGCTTTCGATAATGGCATTAAGCGGTGTGGCAATCCTGCTCTTTGGGCAAAAATCCCCGCTCATTTTCCTCTTTACACTCTTGCCGTTTACGATAATTCAGAGCGCATTCCGTCCGTTCAGTACCTCTATCCTCTTAAATCAGCAGGATCACGACACCGGCTCGGTCTCATCTTTAATAAATTTCGTCAACAGCACTTTCGGCAGTTTGGGAACGTTCCTCGCTCCCATCTTCATTGGCCATCTCATAGTGCCGGGGCTCGGCATTATATTGATTTGCAGTGTGGTAATTGCCGCTACCGGCTGGATGCTTATTTTGCAAAGCGGATTAAAGATCAAGGGGCTTACTACAGACGCACACGCTGAAAAAGAGACGCCCGCAGAGATTCCTGCCTAATTTTCCCGTAAATCCGTCATCTCTTTTCAACAAAGTTGACCGCTATTGCCTCTTTAAATCCTTGCGAGTCTTCTTCCATTGCCACAACATGACCGTCCAAATACGCAATCACGCAATTTTTATTTTTGTGACGAAAATCAAAATCAGCAGCCCGTTTTATAAGAAGATCATCTTTTATCGTATCTGCGGTCAAAATTATAAGTTTTGGATTTTCAAAATCACTCACTTTCTTGCCTAAAAGCCGCGAATTATACCCATAACCCGGCGGTTTTTTAGCACTAGAACATTTTAGACCTCTATCAGGAGGATAACCTAAAAGCTCTTTTTCTGTCGGCAATAAAAAATCTTCATTTTCTTGCGCAAATATAATCGCTGACAACGCTATCTGCTTTTGATTTGATGTACAATTAACTTGTCGTCTAAAACCGCTGTCATGATTACGTGTTATAGTATGAAAAAGAGAACTTAATAGAGCATACGAAAAAATAAGAATAATTATGATTTCGGGAACTGTAAACTTATGTTTTATTATCATCTTTTCGCATCACTCTTTTGTTTTTGCGGTTCTAAAAAGATATCTTTCGAAGTCGCATCTGTCGACGAAATATGTCCGTCTAAAAATGATACAACAGCGTTCTTTTTGTGGTCTCTTGTATGGCGGTTAAAATCTATATCAGAAATGCTTTTTATAAGATTGTCTGCTGTGTTAGCGTCTGCTGTAAAGATGATAGCCGTTGGGTCTTCAAAATCGCTCATCTTTTTGCCTATCAGTTTCGCGTTGTACCCATATCCTAAAACATCACCCTTTTTAGCGCGCCCCTCTTTGCTCCTAGTAAACTCCGGGCAAACCAATACCCTTTTCTTGCCGGCCCATTCAACGGCTATTTGCCACACTTCCTTATCGGCTGGCAGCAGCAAGTGTTCATTTTCTTCGAGCATCATCAGAGTTGCTGTCATAATCTGTTTTTGATTTGACGAACAAGTTGTATGTCGTGCGTGAGAACGAGGAACACCCGAAAACGTAAAAAGAACCATCACACACAATAAGAGTGCTAAAAATAAAATAGCAGTCGACACTATTTCTGTTATTGTAAGTTT
>JGI994J12354_10004387_pt1 | contig 12700 bp, 10 predicted proteins | sample IntmicLarv3ML3BL_FD_12354 | JGI IMG/M metagenome (IMG submission 12354)
AACCGTAAATCGATTCTTTATGTAAATCTTTAAATTTATATTCTAATCCATAATATTTTTTGTAATCTTCTTCGTCCGTAAGCCTAAAATCAGCCCCGATATCTATCAAAATTTTATTTTGTGAAAAAACTTTTTCCGCGATTTCTTCGCTCAACCCGTGCGGTAAAGCCGAAAAAATAACGTCGCCTTTTTCGATTGCTTCATCTTGATTTATTAAAAGAAATTTTTCTTTTCCGATTAAAGTTTTATACATGTCATTCAAATTAGTTCCCTCGGAAGAAACAGACGACACGGCGATATTTTCAACATTTTTATGATTAAACAAAAGTCTTACTAATTCAATTCCTGCGTAACCTGTTGCGCCCAAAACAGAAACATTTATTTTTTTATTATCCATATTTTTTGCGACCTCTCGAATTTAATACTTTATAAAAAATAGGGCAGTCGGAAAAATATTCTGAACTCCGTCCACCCGTATTTCAATTGTAAACAAACTTTTTGTATCAAGTTATTTGTTGCTCATATAGCAAATACCATTTCAAAGTCCTCGAATAATACAAGCATAGTTTCTGAAAATTCATATCCAGATATTTTCCCGTCCTCCGAAAAAAAATTCCGATGTCCTTTTTGCCATGATTCTAAATTGTCATCTTCGCCCTCACGCTTACATATATCAAAAGTTATTTCGTTAAAAGGTAAAACCGTAACGGCAGTAGTTTCAATTATACAGCGAGGATTTCCGTCCCAATCCGTCACAATGGAATAATCACCAACTTGTGGCATTGTTTCGCTACTTTCAGAATCCCATCTGCTTGATGTTGCTTTCTTTTTACCGGACAAAACCAATTCCAATAACTCATTAGCCAATTTTTCAGTCAACTCAAAATGAAAACTCTCAAGATATTTTGTTGCTATATCTTTGTTTGATTTAGCTAAAAATAACTGCCAAAATTCATCTATAGTCATTCCGCACCTCGACACAAGTTATTTTTATTCTTTATCAATGTTCACTATAAAATCTTCATTTATAGAAATTAATTTCTCCATGCTCTCTTTAGCAGGACCGCCAATAATATTTCTCTTATTAACGCAAGTTTTCAAAGAAATAGCTTCATACACATCTTCCTCAAAAACTTCTGAGCAATTTTTATATTCCGAAAGTTCCAATTCATCTAAAGATTTATTATTGTTAATACAATAAAGAACTAACTTTCCGAGTATTTCATGCGAATCTCTGAAAGGTATTCCCTTTTTAGTTAAATAATCCGCCGCGTCCGTCGCGTTTGTGAATCCGCCTTTCGCGCCGTTTAACATATTATTTTTGTTAACTTTCATTGTATCAATCATATTTTTAAAAATCGGAATACACATTAAAACCGTATCAATCGCATCAAAAACGCTTTCCTTGTCCTCCTGCATATCCTTGTTGTACGCAAGCGGCAAACCTTTCATAACGGTTAAAATCGAAACTAAATCTCCGTAAACCCTGCCTGTTTTTCCTCTGATTAATTCCGCCATGTCGGGATTTTTTTTCTGCGGCATAATACTGCTTCCCGTTGCATAACTGTCGTCTAATTCAATAAATCTAAATTCGTGCGACGACCACAAAATAACTTCTTCCGAAAATCTGCTCAAATGCATCATTATCGTAGAAATATTTGAAATCAATTCGATACAAAAATCTCTGTCGGAAACACCGTCAAGACTGTTTAACGAAACGCCGCCGAATCCCAAAAGCTCTGCAACAAATTCTCTGTCGAGATTATAAGTTGTTGTCGCAAGTGCGCCCGAGCCTAACGGACTTACATTTGTTCGTTTGTAGCAATCGTCAAGCCTTGAAATATCGCGCTTAAACATTTCGCCATATGCCAATAAATGATGCGCAAGCGTAATCGGCTGTGCTTTTTGCAGATGCGTATAGCCGGGCATAATCGTTTCTGTGTGATTTTTTGCGATATTCGTTATCACATTTAAAAATTCCGCGAGTTCAAATTTAATATTTTTTATAGCTTTTAAAGTGTACAATCTCAAATCCGTTGCGACTTGGTCGTTTCGGCTTCTGCCAGTATGAAGTTTTTTTCCGACGCTCCCGATTTTATTTATAAGCAAAGTTTCAATATTCATGTGAATATCTTCCGCTTTTTCATCAAATAAAATTTTTCCGTTTTCGATTTCGTTTAGAATTTCTAACAAAGTTTTTTCGATTAACGCGGATTCGTCCTCCGCGATAATTCCTTGTTTTGAAAGCCCTTTAACGTGAGCAATGCTCCCCTCTATATCTTCGCGGTAAAGTCTTTTATCGAAAGATATAGAGGAATGAAAATGGTCGGTAAAAGAATCTGTGCTTGCGCTAAATCTTCCGCCCCAAAGTTTCATTATAATAAAACTCCTTATTTATCTAAATTTTGTTGCTTTTAATTGTTTTGATTCTTTTGATTCATTAAGGCTCTGACTTTCATAGATAATCCGAAAAGATTAATGAATCCCTCTGCGTCGTGATGGTCATATAAATCGCCCGTTGTAAAGCTTGCGAGATTTTCATTGTAAAGAGAATATTTTGATTCCGCACCCGCAGGAGTAATATTTCCTTTATATAATTTCAATTTAACTTTTCCCGTAACAGTTTCTTGCGTTACATTCACGAAAGCGTCCAAAGCTTCACGCAAAGGCGCATACCATTGACCGTTATAAGTAACTTCCGCGTATTCGGATTTTACGATTTCTTTAAATTCCGTAGTTTTTCTGTCAAGACATAAAAATTCCAATTCACGATGCGCATACATTAAAATTGTTCCGCCCGGAGTTTCATAAACGCCTCTTGATTTCATACCGACAACTCGGTTTTCTACGATATCGGCGATACCGATTCCGTTTTCGCCGCCGAGTTTATTTAATGTTTCCAAAATTTCAATCGGTAATAATTTTTTGCCGTCGATAGAAACAGGCTCACCTTTAACAAATTCAAGTTCAACATATGTTGCTTTATCCGGCGCATCTTCCGGCATAACGGATAAAACCAATAAATTTTTATAATTCGGCTCGTTAGACGGCTCTTCAAGTTCTAATCCCTCGTGGCTTATGTGCCAAATATTTCTGTCACGGCTGTAGCTTTCTTCTTTTTTCATCGGCGGAGTGAAACCGCGCTCAACCAAATAATCTATTTCTTCTTCTCTTGATGTAATATCCCAAGTTCTCCAAGGCGCGATAATTTTTAAATCAGGCGCAAGTGCTTTAATGGTAAGTTCAAATCTTATTTGGTCGTTTCCTTTTCCTGTTGCACCGTGACAAATCGCCGTCGCGTTTTCTTTTCTTGCGATTTCAACCAATCTTTTTGCGATTATCGGTCTTGCGATAGATGTTCCCAAAAGATATTTATCTTCATAAACAGCACCCGCTTTAATCATCGGATAAACAAAATCTGTAATAAATTCATCTCTGACGTCCTCAATGTAGAGATTAGCCAAACCGATTTCTTTTGCTTTTTCCGGTAAATCAGAAAGTTCGTCCTCTTGTCCGACGTCAACACACACGCCGATAACTTCCGCATCATTATAATTTTCTTTTAACCAAGGCACGATAACCGTCGTATCCAAACCGCCCGAGTAAGCAAGAATTATTTTTTCTTTCATAAATAAAAGCCTCCCATGTATAAGATGTATAATTATAAATTAATTTTTTATACGTAACAAAACGAATTATATACCTTTATTAAGCTCAAGTCAAGAATAAAATTGTATAATTATTTTTTTATGAAACGCATAATTATTTTAAATTTTGCATAATTATTATATCGACATAACCTATCCAAAATTTAAATTAAATTCTTTACGGCATTTAATTTTATAAATTTAATTTTTCAAAAAATTTTAAATTAAAGTCGGCACAAAATTTTGAAGTGTAAAATTTCAAAAAAATTATATGCAAATTTTTCATGTTGATATATAATAAAGTCTTGATAATTTGCGAAATCTCGTTTCGATTCGCAAATCATAAAATACTTATAAATTTTTTACTGAATTTTTTTGGAGGTTTTATATATGAGCGGATTTGCAGGTTTTATAGGCGACACGAGAGATTCAAAAGCTTGTTTGAATGTCATGTTGGAAAAAATACAGCATCGCAACCCCGAATGTTTGGGAACTTATGAAGATGAATATTTACATATCGGATTTAGAAGCCGTCACAAAATAAGCGCGAACACTTTTAATCCGAAAGAGGCTGTTTTTAATGCGGACAAGACTGTTTTGTGTGTTTTAAACGGCGTTTTGTATAATAAAAATGCATTGCGTGAGGAATTAGAAAAAGATGGATACACTTTCACTACCGAAACCGATAATGAAATTTTAATTTATTTGTATGATAAACACGGGCGCGAGATGCTCAATAAATTGCGCGGAATGTTTATGTTTGTTATTTATAATACGGAATCGAAAGAAATTTTCGGCGCGAAAGACCATTTCGGCATAAAACCTTTTTACTATTCTTTAGAAAACGATAAATTTATTTTCGCATCGGAAATCAAAAGTATTTTGGAACACCCCGATGTAAAAAAAGAATTAAATCCGCTTGCTTTGGAAAATTATTTAACATTTCAATATTCTGTTTTGAACGAAACTTTTTTCAAAGGGATTTTCAGGCTTTATCCTGCGCACGGATTTGTTTACAACGACGGTAAAATGGATATTTTCAGATATTACGAACCAAAATTTGAAGAAACTCCTATGTCTATTGATGAAGCGGTCACAAAACTTGAAGCCGCTTTGGACGAAAGTATAAAATTGCACGAGGACGCAGATTCCGAAATCGGCTCGTTTTTATCGAGCGGCGTTGATTCAAGCTATGTTGCGGCGCGATTTTCGGGCACAAAAACTTTCACTTTAGGTTTCGACGATGAAAATTATAACGAAGCGGGCTACGCCAAACGAATGGCTGAAAAAATCGGCAAAGAGCACATAAGCGAATTGCTTTCGACCGACGAATATTGGGACACGCTCGGAAAAATTCAATATCTCATGGACGAACCGCTTGCTGACCCGTCCGCAGTCGGATTATATTTCGCAACAAAACTCGCATCGAAACACGTTAAAGTTTGCTTTTCGGGCGAGGGCGCGGACGAATTTTTCGGCGGATATAATATTTACAGAGAGCCTGTGGATATCGCATTTTTAACGCGTTTACCAAAACCTGTACGAAGATTTTTGGGCGGTTTCGCAAAAAAAATTCCGTTTAAAGTAAAAGGAAAAAATTTATTAATCCGAGCGAGCCAAGATGTTGAAGAAAGATTCATCGGAAACGCAAAAATTTTCACAAAAAACGAACGCGAAAAAATATTATTAAATCCAATCGGAAAATATGACCCGAAAGATTTAACAAAACCGTATTACGCGAAAGTCGCGGATAACGACGATGTCGCAAAAATGCAATTCATCGATATTAATTTTTGGTGCATGGGCGATATTTTATTGAAAGCGGACAGAATGAGCAATGCAAACGCGCTTGAAGTGAGGATGCCGATTTTGGATATCGAAGTTTTTGAAGTCGCACGGAAATTCCCGACGCACCTGAAAGCAGGCAAAGACGGCACAAAAATTGCTTTTCGTAAAATCGCGGAAAAATATATTCCGCTTGATATCGCACAAAGAAAAAAATTGGGATTCCCCACGCCGACAAGGGCATGGCTCAAAATAGATAAATATTATACAATCGTGAAAAATACTTTCAAAAATGATATCGCTAAAAAGTTTTTTGATACGGACGAGATTTTAAAACTCTTGGAAGAACACAAAAACGGTAAGAGCGATAACAGCAGAAAAGTTTGGACGATTTTTGTGTTTATCGTTTGGTATGAGCAATATTTCGGTTGAGAAAGGATTTTAAAATATATGAAAAAGGAAAGATTTTTATCAGGCTATAATCTGGAGCCCTACTTCGAGAAAGATATGTTAACAAAAATTTATGAACTCGATGAAAAGCTCGCTGACTATCCCAAAGAAAATAATTCTGTTGAAGATTTGCATAAAGAAAAAAGTATATTAGAAGAATTGTATTTTATATTAGAACCTTTTAAAGCAGAGATATGCTTTTTTGGGAACGTTATACGAAGACTTATTATCCTAAATTTGGAATCAAAAAATTATGATGATGCGGTAAAGTGGGCGAATGATGCATTTAATTGCACTATAGATTTTGAATATCCTTTAAGAAAAGAATACTTAGATTTGGGAATTGCTCTTTATGAATCAGGCAACAAATCGGACGGAAAGAAACTATTACGGCTTGCTGATAAAGAATCTGTAGGCGGCACATTTTATTATACTAATAAAATGGACTATCTCAGCATGATAAGAGGAGAAGAAAAATATAACGGATATGTTGAAAATTATCGCGGGAGAATCTATAGCGATGAAGAAATACAAGCGATAGAAGATATTGATTTCGATGATTCTGATTTAATCCGCGTTTTGAATGACGGTTTAGAGCTTTTCGAGAATAGCGAATTTGAAAAAGCAATCGTAAAACTTGAAGAGGCTTATGCAATGATGCCCGCTGTTGAATGGGATTTTCTTGAGGATTATCGAATAGTTGAAACTATAGCGGATTCATATTTTGAATTGGGCGAATATGATAAAGCGTTAGAATTATATTTTCCATTATTGATAACGATATATGGTGNCAGATTGCAAGAGCCTTTGTGGTATGTAAAAATCGGAAAAATATATTATGACCGTGGCGATTTTGTTACGGCAAAACACTTTTTCTTATACGGTTATGCTATGGACGACGGCATTGAAGCATTCAAGACTATTGATAAAAAATATTTTGATTTTATAGGTTATAAAGATTAATTTTAAAAACAAATAAAGATTGCATTGTAAAAAGCCTTTCAAGACATACCATAAGTTTTGAAAGGCTTTTTGATATTTTAAATTTCAATCATAAAACATATTCGGAGCAATATCCGCATACACGGAAGATTCCACAAGCCTGGCGTTAACAACAAGTCTTGTATCGGTTTCCTGATTAGAGCAGGTTGAAAGCGTTAAAATTCTATCATTAGGCGTCAACTCAACTCCCGTGTCATACATAGAGCGCGCTTTCATTTCGTTAACCATATTCATAAAATCGTCGTCGTCCTCAAAAAACACACGAATATATTTAAATTTGGTATCTGTTTTATAAAAAGCAAAAACTTCCCAAGTTTGATTTCCGTAAAGTGTATCAAACGTAATAAATCTGTTTTCGTTAAAAAAAGCTTGGTCACGAAAATATCTTATGGAATGAAACATATAATCTCTATTCATGTTGTGCCCATAAATAACCGTGTTTCGGTCTTGCCTTTGCACATCGTTTTCGTAATCCAAATAAATACTTCCCGCGGAATCGTGCCTCCCGTCGATATCTCTTTCAAGATAATATTTATTATCCGATGACTGCACAACGGGATAATCAATCGTTGTGTTCCCTACTTTCAAATATCCGACTATATCGTTATTATTATTGTGGTCTTGTCGCATCTTTACGAATTTTTCTTGAATAACACTTTGTCCGAAATCATTTTTGGGAATTTCAAAAGTAACGTCCAAACTCACGACTTCCGACGGTTCGTTTTTTTCCGTTTCCATATGGGACGCGTGCGTATCGGGATTATCTTTTGCCTGCGAAGTTTTTGTGAGTTTCGCTCTGCTTGCCTGAAAAACCCCTGCGAAAACTATTAGAATAATTACCGAAGCACCAATAAATATTTGATTGTTCTTCATAAAAATATCCTTCCTTAAATCGTCGTTATTAAAAGAAAATATTTTAAAATAACTTTAAAACCGTAATTCCGATTAGTTTCATCAGCTCCACGCCGTTTGTCGATGTGGAAATNCCCTTTCGTAACTTATAGTCAAATTCTATTTTATCGTCAAAATAATTTTCTTTAAAATAATGATTAATTATTCTATCGCGTTCTTCTAATTCGCAAATTTCAAGGTCATGAGTGGTTATTAATCCGATAACGTTTTTATCGTCCAAATCTTTAATAACCGTCTTTGCCCCAAACAATCTGTCTTTTGAATTTGTTCCTCTAAAGATTTCATCTATTAAAAACAGCATTTTTCTGTTTTCGGAAGCACAATCAATAATTTTTTTTATTTTAATTAACTCCGCATAAAAAGTTGAGATTCCCTCTCCTAAATTATCGGCGATTCTCATTGATGTGCAAATATCCAACACGGGCGCGGAAAATTTTTCTCCGCAAACAACACTTCCGTTATAAGCCAAAACTAAATTTATGCCNATNGTTCNTAAAAACGTTGTTTTGCCCGACATATTCGAGCCTGAAACAATAACAATTTGGTCNTCTAACAAAAAGTCATTATAAACTCTTTCTTTGTTTCCTATTAAAGGGTGTCCCACATGTTTTGTATTTATTTTCATATCATCAACGATAGTCGGATATGAATTTGTTTCCAAAACGTTGTTTAATACGGAAAACGAAATGAGACTTTCAATCTCCGCCAATGTATCAAACCAACTTTCAATGTTTTTGCTGTATTTGGATTTCCATTTTTCCAACGAAAAACAAATCTCAAAATCCCATAACAAAAATAAATTTAAAATAAAATACAAAATAAAGTTATGTCTGAAACTTATTCTTTGCGTTATTTTTTCGAGTTCCGAAATCGCATCCAACGACGAACTTTTTTCAAACAAAACAGCCTTATACTCTTTCAAAACAGAAGATTTAAAATCTTTAGATTCAATAATTTTTAAAATTTTTGTGTACTTTCCGAATGCCAGATTATAATGCGTAAGTCCTGCCAAGTAATTTCCCATTTCGGAAAATCCGATTCCCCAAATAACGCCCTGCACCATCACCAAACCGACAGACACAAACAAAAGATTATTAAGTTTGAAAACAATAGAAATTCCAAGCAATATTACCGTTAACGCAGGCAAAAAATGAATCAGTCCGCGCAAATTTTTATTTTGTATAAACTTATTTTCTTTAGAGAGAAAATCTAAAATCTCAACAATTCCCTCTGATTCCGTTTGATTTTCAACCTCAGAAGTTAAGTATTCAAAGTCTTGACAAAAATCCAAATCGGAAGCAAGTTCTTTCGTACCCTCTTGGTTTTTTAAAATTTTGTCCTTGCTGTTTTTTATATTTAAAAGTTTGCTTGCGAATTTATTCTTTCCCAGAAATGTATTTGTTGTGTTAATCATTTGGAATATAGACCTGTCTCCGACAATATCTAAATCGTAACAAAAATCATGGCTTTTATCAAGAAAAATTTTTCCGCAATCGGAAAAATCGCCCCAGTCGCCGTTAATGCGTTTAATATTTTTTTCGTTAATTAACACAATCTTTTTATGATAATTTATTTCCTCGGAAATTTTTGCCTGTAAAATAAACAACCCTATAAGCACAATTAACAAAATCGCGTCTAATACAAAAATTACGGTTAATTGATTTCCGTTGAATCCGATAGCTAAAATCAATAAAATAAAAACTAATAATTTTAAGTTGCCGAGCAATGCGTGTTTCTTTTTTTCTTCTTGTAATTTTTCATCGTGAATCCGTACTCTGTCTTGAAATTTTTTATCCAAAATTAAATCTCCCCAGTTTATATTTTTTTGACTGTTTCATTTTATTAAATTCCTAAAATTTAATAAAAATTATATTTCTATTGCAAGCAAATTTTTTATATTCTAAAATGTATCTAAGATATTATAACAGAGAAGAAAAATTTTTTATAGCATTTTTTATAATATGCATTTCTTAAACTTAAAAAATAAATTGCCTAACGAGGTGGAAATTATGGATTGTTCCGATAACGTAAACGTGACTGAAATTATTAACTCTCTGCGAACGCTTAACAAAAATAAAAATTTAAAAATACTTCATTTTGGCGAACTTGTTAAGTTATCTTATGAATAAAAAAAATAATTTTAAATTCTTCTATGTGAACATGCCCATTTTAACAGTAATTTTTATGTTGTGGATTTTAATATGGATTGCGATTTTGCTTTTTTTAAAACTTTCGGAAAACTTTTTTCTGTTTGCTACCGTTCTATTTACTTTTTTCGGATTATTTATTTCGGAAAAAGTTGCGACATTCAAGGCTAATGCGCATTTAGATGATGAGAGCGTAAAAATTAATTTTAAATTTAAAACTTATATTATTCCTTATGCCGAAATAAAATCTGTACGGCATTACAGTTTTAAAGGAAATATCGGCGTTATTATTAAAACGGGATTTTTCAAAAAGTTAGACATAAGGGCTTCAATCTCTGAAATCAAAGGACTGGATAAATTTGTAGCCGCACTGAAAAAGAAAGTTAGATAATTTTATAAATTTCATATATAATACAATTGAAATTCATTCAGGAGGATTTTATGAAGAAGAAAAAAGCAAGGATTCAAGAATTGATTTTAATTTTGAACGAGGCATCAAAAAAATATTATCAAGAAGACACGGAAATAATGTCCAACTACGAATACGACGCGCTCTATGATGAACTCGCGGAATTGGAAAAAGAAACGAATTTTATTCTTTCAAACTCGCCGACGCAAAGCGTGGGTTTTGAACTTTTGAGCAAACTTAACAAAGTTACGTTAAGCCACCCGACTTTGTCATTGGACAAAACCAAAGATTTAGAAAAATTAGCGACTTTCCTTAAAGATAAAAATGGAATTTTATCTTGGAAGTTGGACGGATTGACAATCGTTTTAAAATATCAAAACGGCGAACTTGCGGAGGGAATCACCCGCGGAAACGGAAAAATCGGCGAGGACATCACGCATAACGTAAAAGTTTTTAAAAATGTGCCTTTGAAAATCGCATACAAAGGCGAATTAATCGTGCGCGGCGAGGGAATTATTTCTTCTTCCGATTTTGAAAAAATAAACGAAACAATCGAGGGCGAAAAATATAAAAATCCCCGTAATTTAACGAGCGGAACCGTAAGGCAGTTAAACAGTGAAATAGTTGCGAACAGAAATGTTAATTTTATCGCGTTTACATTGGTCAACGATGTCGATTATGATGTCAAAAATTTAAAATCAAACCAAATAAAATGGCTCGAAGAATTAGGATTTACAGTCGTTGAACATAAAATTGTAAACCAAAAAAATATCGCGAAAACAGTTAAAACTTTTGAAAAGAAAATAGAAACCAACGATTTAGGCTCTGACGGATTGGTTTTAACTTTCGATGAAATCGAATACAGCAAATCGCTCGGAACAACAACGAAAACTCCGCGTGATTCAATCGCGTTTAAATGGAAAGACGAAATGCGCGAAACCAAACTTTTGGAAGTCGTTTGGAAAGCATCGAGAACAGGTTTGATAAATCCGATTGCGGTTTTTGAACCGGTCGAACTTGAGGGAACGAGCGTAGCGCGCGCAAGTTTGCACAATTTAAGCATTATCGAAAGTTTAGAGTTGGGAATCGGCGATACGATTTCGGTTTATAAAGCGAATATGATTATTCCGCAGATTTTAGAAAACTTCACGAAATCAAATAATTTGGAAATTCCGAAAAAATGTCCCGTGTGCGATAAAAAATTAAAAATCGTGCAAGAAAATAAATCGAAAGTTTTAATGTGCGATAATAAAAAGTGTAAAGCCAAACTTATTAATTCGCTCATTTATTTTGCGGCAAGAGATACGATGAATATCGAGGGATTCAGCGACGCAACCGCCGCTCTGTTCGTTGAAAAAGGTTTCATAAATGATTATTCGGATATTTTTAAACTCGAAAAATATAAAGAAGAACTCGAAAACCTTGAGGGATTCGGAAAACGCTCATGCGAAAAATTATTAAATAATATCGAAGCCGCTAAAAATACGACTTTACCGAATTTTATTCATGCTCTCGGCATCGACCAAGTCGGAAGTAATTCAAGGCTTTTGTGCGAGCATTTTAATTTTGACGCGGAAAAAATAGTGACCGCAACAGTCGAAGAACTCACGGAAATTGAGGGATACGGCGAAACAATCGCAAACTCAATCGTCGACTATTTTAAAAACGAGGAAAATCTGAGATTGTTCCGCGAAGTTTTGGCGATGTTAAATATCGAAAAAGTCGAGCCGAAAAATGAAAGCGAACAAATTTTGAAAGATAAAATTTTCGTAATTACAGGTTCTTTGAATATTTTCAAAAACAGAAAAGAACTCGAAGATAAAATTATCGCACTCGGCGGAAAATCTTCGTCGTCCGTTTCAAAAAATACTTCCTATTTAATTAATAACGATGTGGATTCCGCTTCATCGAAAAATAAAAAGGCTAACGATTTGAATGTTCCAATTATAAGCGAAGAGGATTTTTGTGAGATGATAAAATAATGAGCCAAAAATAATTTTGCTCCGTGAAAAATAAAATTAAGGAATAAATAAAATTAAGGAATAAAATTTTATGAAAAAAATTATTAAAAAAATTCTGATTATTTTTACTTCCGTATTGTTAGTCGGGATTTTGGTTGTCGGAAGCATCGCATTTAAAATTTTTATTATCGGCGATGCATGGAATCCCGATTCAACAAGAATAACCGAAATATACGTGCGAGGTTCTCAAATTCAATTTAGCGGCGATTTGGGAACTTCAAGCGCGAATGTTTATAAAGACCATAAATATCGCACGGACGGAAACGATATGTATATAAAAATATATTCAACCGTTGTATCTTCGTTTTATACAAGCGATAAGTTTGA
>JGI994J12354_10004386_pt1 | contig 12699 bp, 12 predicted proteins | sample IntmicLarv3ML3BL_FD_12354 | JGI IMG/M metagenome (IMG submission 12354)
GTATAAATCAGAGGAGAAAAAAGAAAAAACTGCCTTTGCCACACTTCCTGATTCTTATGATACCCTATGTTTGTTAAAAAAATACCCAAAGCGGTATTAAATAATTGTTAAATTCACCAATTCTGAGCCAGCTTTTTGTCCATATTCATCCTTTTTTCACAATTCGGGCGGCTGTTCCGCTTTCCGGAGACCATCAAAAAAATCTCGCAGCACCGCGGCGCATGTGTCGCCCAGCACGCCGCCGTAGAGGTGGGGACGGTGGCCGAAGGCCTCCTCGAAGAGGTTCATCACCCCACCGCAGGCCCCGAAGGCCGGGTCGGAGGCGCCATAGACCACCGTGCCCACACGGGCGTTGAGGATGGCCCCGGCGCACATGGGGCACGGCTCCAAGGTGACATAGAGGGTGCAGTCCGACAGCCGCCAGCCCCCCAAGGCGGCGCAGGCCTCGGCGATGGCCACCATCTCGGCGTGGAGCAGGGGATTGCCGCGTTCCTCCTTGCGGTTGCGACCCGAGGCGATGACGGTGCCATCCCGGACGATGACACAGCCCACCGGCACATCGCCCGCCAAAGCGGCCTCGCGGGCCAGCTCGAGAGCGGTATGCATAAAGCGTTCGCGCTCAGTCAGCGTCATGGCGGCACCCCTTTCTTTACAGGATGGATGAAGATGGGTATAATGGGAATATTGCTTCACAAAAAGGGAGGCCGCCTCCATGAACGCTCAAGTCCGCGCCGTGCTGGCCCGAATGGACAAATTGTGCATCCCCTACACCCTTCACGAGCACCCGCCCATCGCCCACGCGCATGACCGCTTTGGGCTGGGGCTGACCTTCGATGCTCAGGTGTGCAAAAACCTGCTGGTGACCACTCGGAACGAAAGCCGGCTCCTCCTCCTCATGCTGCCCGCTGAAAAGGAGGCCGACCTCAAAGCCCTGCGGGCGGACTTCGGCACCACCCGCCTGGGCTTTGCCGGGGAGGCGCTGCTGGGCGACGTGCTAGGCCAGAGCCCCGGTCAGGTCGGCGTCTGCGGCGTCATCCACGACACGGCCCGCCGGGCCGAGGTCGTCTTTGACAGCGCTCTGCGGGGCCTTGCCAAGGTGGCCATGCACCCGGGAGACAATACCCTCACTGTGATTGCCGCCTTCGCGCACATCGAAAACTATGTGCGCAGCTGGGGCAGTGCGGTGCATTTTTACGATTTTTAGGGAAGACCGTGGGGCGTTGCCCCACAACCCACAAGCTTTTTGGGGAAAAGCTTGTGCAAAAACCCTTAATTAATGCAATATTGCGCGAAGCGCAAGCATGTTACACGCGATTTTTGTTGACTATTTTTTCAGCAATTGTGCGCAGCGCAATTGCTGAAAGTTTTTGGGGTTCTGAGGGGGTGCTTTTTCAAATACACCCCCTCAGTCACCGCAGGCAGGCTTACAGATTGAATCAGCGCTTCTTTGGCCCCTTCTTGGCGGAGGGGGCCTTTTTGCGCACCGAGAAGCCGAAGGTACCCAGGGCCTTACCCAGCTCGAAGTAGGTGCCGTGGGCATAAGCCAGCAGGCCGCAGCGCTCGATCATGAGCCTTCCGGTCCGGTCGACCATTTTTGGGTCAACGGCCACCGATACGATGTCGGCTAGGAACATATGGTGGCTACCCATGGGGGTGATGCTGACCACCTTGCATTCGAGGGAGATCGGGCAGGCGGCCAGCAGGGGAGCGGCCACAACCTTGGCCGGCAGAGTTTCGAGCTTGCAGAGGGCCAGTTTATTCACTTTTGCTCCTGTTTTGACGCCGCACAGATCGACGGTGCGGGCCATCTGGGCCGTGGGTAGGTTGATGACAAAGCAGCCGCTCTCCTTGATGATGTTGTAGGAGTGCCGCTCGGGCCGCAGGGAGATATAGGTCTTGGGCGGCTTGGTGGCGACAATGCCTGTCCACGCCACGGTGAGCACGTTGGCATCTGCGCCCTCCCCGCAGGTGACCAGGGCCGGTGGCACCGGGGCCAACAGCGCCCCCGGCGCCCAATGGAGGCGGGCTGTGCTCTCCTGAACGGTCTCCTTGATGACGAGCTTTTTGGATGCGTTACCCGATATGGCCACGAGGTGGTTCCTCCTAATGTGTAATGGAATAATTATAGCATAAGAGCAGAGCATTTATAAGGGATTATATGAGGGATTATATGAACGTTTTTTATATTTATGGGGAGGGGGTGCGCCTGCGACGCACCCCCTCCCCATTTTTACAAACAACAAAAAATATCCGGTGACAACGTCACCGGATATTTCAACATGTCTTACAGAGCCGCCTTGGCCTGCTCCACCAGGGTGGTGAAGGCAGCCGCATCGGCGATGGCGATCTCGCTGAGCATCTTGCGGTTGAGCTCGCAGCCCGACTTCTTGAGCCCGTTCATGAAACGGGAGTAGTTGATATCGTTCATCTTGCAGGCCGCGCTGATGCGGGTAATCCACAGTCGGCGGAAATCGCGCTTTTTAAGCTTGCGGCCCACATAGGCGTAGCGCAGCGATTTCATGACCTGCTGGTTGGCCATCTTGAAATGGTTCTTCTTATTACCCCAGTAGCCCTTGGCCAGCTTAATTATTCTCTTCCTTCTTTTGCGCGTCATCATCGCGCCTTTGACTCTTGCCATTATCTTCTAGCCTCCTATAAATCTACCGGGTTTACTTGTACGGGATGAGACGCTTGATCTGAGGCACATTGACCTCAGCCAGAAGCCCGCCCTTGCGCAGGCGACGCTTGCGCTTGCTATCCTTACAGCCCTTGATGTCGTGGCGGCGATTGATGCTGGCAACCTTGATTTTACCGGATTTGGTCACGGCCACACGCTTTTTGGCGCCGGAATGCGTCTTAATTTTCGGCATGATTGTTGCTCCTTCCTGTATATGACAATTGCTTGTCCCGTGGGAAATGGGCCGGCGGGCGCAAAGATAACCCGCCCGGACAGGTGCCCGGGCTGCGCCGGCATGGGAGATGTTACGGCTTGTTCTTGAGGGGGGCAAGGAACATGAGCATCTGGCGGCCCTCCAGCTTGGGGGGCTTTTCCACCGTGCTAACCTCGATGCACGCCTCGGCAAAGCGCTTCATGACGGCCAGGCCGATGTCGGTATGGGCCATCTCACGTCCGCGGAAGCGAATCGAGCACTTGACCTTGTCGCCGGCCAATAGAAACTTGTGGGCGTTCTTGAGCCGCACGTCAAAATCGTGAATGTCGATTTTGGAGGACAGGCGGATCTCTTTGATCTCGACGATCTTCTGGTTGCGCCGGGCCTCTTTTTCCTTCTTGGCCTGCTCGAAACGGAACTTGCCATAGTCCATAATCTTGCAGACAGGGGGCTCGGCCTTGGGCGCAATTTTAACCAGGTCGAGGCCCTTTGCCAGGGCGGCGGCCTGAGCCTCCTCCAGGGGCACGACGCCAAGCTGCTCGCCTTCTTCCCCTACAAGCCGAACCTGTTTGTCGCGGATATCATCATTGATTTGATGCTCCAGCTTTGCGATGAATAACACCTCCGTAATATTGTACACGCTCTCTTCTACCCCGGCGGCCCAAAAGCGGCCGCCATACAAAAAGCGGACAGCATAAATACCGTCCGCGCAGAGGAAATCGGCACAGCCGACTCCCAAACACTGTTGACCCGACAGCGTCGCTGCCAAGGTGAGGACGGATTTAAGCCCTGCTTCTTTGTACTTGAGTAGTATATCAGCCGCAAAACCCCTTGTCAACACCCAAATGATACAATTAACTTGTTTTTTTGTCACCCTTTATTTACATGAATCCTCTTGGCAAGCGGGCTGGTTTGTATTATAATGGAGCCAGATAAAACAATCAAGCATTGGAGACATAAATATGGACGAAGATTTTGGCAACGATATTGTAGAGCTGACTGACGATGACGGCAACACCCTGGCCTTAGAGCATCTCGACACGGTGGAGTACAACGGCGCGGTGTATATGGCCTTTATCCCGGCCGACATGAAGCTGGAGGACAGCTATGAGCTGGTCATCCTCAAGGTCGAGGCTGAGGCGGACGGCGAGGAGGCCCTCGTGACCCTGGACGACGAAGACGAGCTGGCCGAGATGTTCCAGATTTTCTCCGAGCGTCTGGAGGAGACCTTTGAGGACGAGGAGGAGGCCGCCGAGGCCGAGCCTCAGCAGTAATCACCCTTTCGGCCCCGTGGAATGGGGCGTGGCTCATATTTAACCTACAAAGTGATAATTCGGGATCGCGGGTTCTCTCCCCGATGGCAGACCTCCCGCCGTGGTGGATGCTGGGAGCCGTTTAAAGGAGAGATAGCGAACCCACCTGCGGAGCGTGGGTTATTTATCGCTGCCGCGCCTCATTCCATGGGGCCGGGGGCGGACAATTGCAGTGAAAACCGGCGGGAAACCGCCGGTTTTGTTGTGTGGCTGCCGTAAGATCCTCCCTGAAACCAAGAGGGTGCACACTGCTCTTGGTTGCTCACTGTCCTTAATAAAAACTGCCGAAAAACCCTCAACGGAGTGGGTTTTTCGGCAAGCGGAGCAACAGCCCATTGCGGCTATGCCTGGATTGTGATACAATATACTGAATCTATTTTTCCGGAGTGACCGCGATGCATGAAACCAACCGGGCCATCTCGAGGGAGGCCCTCGATCGGATATACACCCAGTGTGACCGCAACCGCGGCCCGCTGCTCGAGCGCTTTGGCCGCCAGCCGCGCGGTTGCGTGGTCACCTTCGGCTGCCAGCAGAATGAGGCCGACAGCGAGCTCATCCGGGCCATGCTCCTTGAGATGGGCTGCCAATTGACCGATGAGGCCGACGACTGCGACATCCTCATCTTCAACACCTGCGCCATCCGTGAGCACGCCGAGACCCGCGTGCTGGGTCATCTGGGTGAGGTCAGCCACCTCAAGATCAAAAATCCCCGGGCCATTGCCGCTCTATGCGGCTGCATGGCCCAACAGGGCCATGTGGCGGACAAGGTCAAGGCCAGCTACCCCTATATCGACATGGTCTTTGGCACCCATGCCCTGGGCCGCTTCCCGGCACTTTTGGCGGGCCGTTTGATGGGCGGACGCCGGGCCTTCGACCTTGAGGGCGACGCGCACGGCGTCATCCTGGAGGGCCTTCGGCCCCAGCGGGCCGAGGGGCCATTGGCCTGGCTATCCATCATGTACGGCTGCAACAACTATTGCAGCTACTGTGTGGTGCCTTTTGTCCGGGGCCGCGAGCGCAGCCGCGCGCCTGAGGCCGTCCTGGCCGAGTTTAAAGGCCTCATCGCGGCGGGCTATAAGGATATCACGCTGCTTGGCCAGAATGTCAACTCCTACGGTAGGGATTTGGGCGGTAGGGATTTGGGTGGCAACGGCCTGGCCGCCGGCCTTGATTTCCCGGCCCTTCTAGAGCAGCTGGCCGCCACCCCCGGAGACTACCGCATCCGCTTTATGACGAGCCACCCGAAGGATGCATCAAAGCGCCTCTTCGATGTCATGGCGGCGCACAAGAGCATCTGCAGCAGCATCCATCTGCCCGTCCAGGCGGGCAGCGACCGGGTGCTTGCCGAGATGAACCGCCGCTACACCGTGGCTCAGTACCTCGAGCTCATCGACTACGCGCGAAGCGTCATGCCAGGGCTGGGCCTGACCTCCGACATCATCGTCGGCTTCCCCGGCGAGACCGAGCGCGAGTTTGAGGAAACCCTGTCGCTGCTCGAGCGCGTACGGTTCGATTCGCTCTTCACCTTCATCTACTCGCCCCGGAAGGGGACAAAGGCCGCCGACATGCCCGACCCCGCCTCAAGGGCCGACAAGCAGCGGTGGTTTGACCGTCTGCTGGATACCCAAAACCGCATCTCCCGCGAGATCAATGATACCTATGTCGGCCAAACCCTTCGTGTCCTGGTCTCCGGCCCGGGGGAGGACAAGGGCTACCCCATGCAGGGCCGTACCGACGGCTTCAAGCTGGTGCATCTGCAAGGGGCCGAGGGGAAAACTGGCCAATTTGTCGATGCTCACATTGAAAAGCGCTCGACCTGGGCGCTGTTTGGAAGGGTGAAATAGCCTTGGATATGGAGCGAGTCAAGGGCTTAACTCCCATGATGCAGCAATACTTCGAGATCAAGAACCAGCACGAGGATTACGTGCTCCTCTACCGCCTGGGTGATTTCTACGAGATGTTCTTTGACGACGCCGAGCGCATCTCCAAGGAGCTTGACCTCACCTTGACAGGCCGCGACTGCGGCCAGGCAGAGCGCGCCCCCATGTGCGGCGTGCCCTATCACAGCGCCGATAGCTACATTGCCCGCCTCATCGCCAAGGGCTACAAGGTGGCCATCTGCGAGCAGACTGAGGACCCTGCGACCGCCAAGGGTTTGGTGCGCCGCGAGGTGGTGCGCATGATCACCCCGGGCACCATCATCGAGCACACCATGCTGGATGAGGGGCGCAACAACTTCATCGCCGGGGTCTACCTCGATTCGCGGGGTGCCGGGCTGTGCTTTTGCGATATCTCCACCGGCGAGTTCCACGCCACCGAGCTGCGGGGCGAGGACATCTTGGGCCAGCTTATCGCCGAAATTGGGCGCTTCGCCCCCCGGGAGCTGGTGCTCAGCGATGGGGCCTACAGCCTGGACGCCCTGACGGCCTTCGCCCGGGATAAGCTGGAATGCTATATCGAGCGGGGCGGCGAGTGGCGCTTCATCCCGGAATCCGCCCAAGAGGCGGTCTCCCGCCAGTTCGGCATCTCTGATTTTGCCCAGAGCGGCCTTGAGGACGCGCCCCTGCTCCTTCAGGCGGCGGGCGGATTGCTCAGCTACCTCCATGAGACCCAGAAGCAGAACCTGAGCCACATCCGGGAGCTTTCCCGCTACAGTCAGGATGCCTACATGGCCCTCGACTACACGGCGCGGCGCAACCTGGAAATTACGGCCAGCTTGCAGAGCGGCGACAAAAAAGGCTCGTTGCTCTGGGTGCTTGACCACACCAAAACCCCCATGGGCGCGAGGCTTCTGCGCCAATGGCTCGAAAAGCCCCTTATCAGCGTCCCCCGCATCCGCGAGCGCCAGAGCGCCGTCGCCGCCATGGTGGCCGCCCTGCCACAGCGTGAGGCCCTCGAGCGCGCCCTCAGCCCTCTGGGGGATATGGAGCGCATCATGGGCCGCATCGTCTATGGCAGCGCCAACGCCCGGGATTTGCTGGCCCTTTCGGCGGTGTGCGCCGCCCTGCCGGCCATTAAAGAAGCCCTGTCGGCCTTGGACGCCCGCTATCTGCGGCAGCTGGAAGGGCAAATGGACCTTTTAGCCGACATCGGCACGCGCATCGGGGCCGCTTTGGATCCCGATGACCCGCCTCACACCGTCCGGGAGGGTGGCATGATCAGGCTCGGCTTTGACCCCGAGGTTGACCGCCTGCGGGCCCTCCTCAAGGGCGGTACGGGCCGCTTGGCCGACATCGAGCAGAGGGAGCGTGCCCGCACCGGCATCCCTAAGCTCAAGGTGGGCTACAACCGCGTCTTCGGTTATTATCTCGAGGCCGGGCGGGCCCATTCGCACCTCATCCCTGAGGATTACATCCGCAAGCAAACCCTGGCCAATGCCGAGCGGTACATCACCCAGGAGCTCAAGGAGCTCGAGGGTGAGGTGCTCTCGGCGGGAGACCGCCTCAATGCCCTGGAATACCAGCTGTTCACTGGGCTGCGCGAGCAGATCGCCCTCGAGAGCCATCGCGTCCAGCGCACCGCCCAGGCGGTGGCCGTTGCCGATGTGCTCATGGGCCTCGCCAAGGCGGCGGCCCGGTACGGCTACATCTGCCCCGAGGTGGATGACAGCGGGGCCATCGACATTCGGGAGGGCCGCCACCCGGTGGTCGAGCGGGTGCTCGAGGGCTCGGCCTTTGTGCCCAACGACACCACCATGGACGTTCAGGATAACCGGGTTTACATCATCACCGGCCCCAACATGGCCGGTAAGTCTACCTTCATGCGCCAGGTGGCCCTCATCACCCTCATGGCCCAGTGCGGCAGCTTTGTGCCGGCGGGGTCGGCCCGCATTGGCGTCGTCGATCGCATTTTTACACGGGTTGGGGCCAGCGACGACCTGTTCGCCGGCCGCTCGACCTTTATGGTTGAAATGAACGAGGTGGCCGACATTCTTCGCCACGCCACGGCCCGAAGCCTGCTCATTTTGGATGAGATTGGCCGGGGAACCTCCACCTTCGATGGCATGTCTATTGCGAGAGCCGTCCTCGAACACGCCGCCGACAAAAGAAAACTGGGCGCCAAAACCCTCTTCGCCACCCATTATCATGAATTGTGTGAGATGGAGGGCCAGATCGACGGCGTCAAGAACTACAATGTGGTGGTGAAAAAGCGGGGAGACGATATCATTTTCATCAAGAAAATCGTCCGCGGCGGCACGGGGGATAGCTTCGGCATCGAGGTGGCCAAGCTGGCCGGTGTGCCCGACAGCGTCATCCGCCGCGCCAAGGAGGTTCTGCGGGACATCGAGAGCCGCACCCCCGGCACCTTGAGCGCCCTGGCCCTCCCAACCGCGGAGGATGTGCCCGACGACCAGCTCTCTCTGGGTACTTTCGCCCAAGGGGAGCTCATGGAGCAGCTGCGCAGATTGGAGCCCGACACGTTTACACCCATCGAGGCGTTGTCTCTGCTGTATGAATTGAGCCGGAAGGCCAAGGAGATGTAAGGAACGCGGCGCGTCAGGGATGCCGCGCCCCTACAGTCCAAAACACTGCACCCCCGGTGTCGCTACGCCTGCTTTCGGCAGGCTGCGGGCCCTTTCACGCCCTACGGTCGCGGTTCGGCCGAGCGCATGCATCCTGGTGAGCCGCTTTGCGGCGAAGCGCCCCGTGAGCAACATACAACATGAATCTATTCGCAAAAAATCCGTAGATTTTTTGCGAGCGTCAGTTAAGAAAGGAAGTGCCGTCTATATGCCGCGCATCAACCGCCTGCCCGAGCACATCGCCAATCTCATCGCCGCAGGCGAGGTGGTCGAGCGCCCCGGCTCGGTGGCCAAGGAGCTCATTGAAAACGCCGTCGATGCCGGCGCCTCGCGCATCACGGTGGAGATTCGCGCCGGCGGTGTCGCCTATCTCCGTGTCACCGACGATGGCAGCGGCATTCTGCCCGAGGATGTACCTATGGCCTTCGAGCGTCACGCCACCAGCAAGCTGCGTACCGAGGAAGACCTTGGGGCCATCGTCACCCTGGGTTTCCGGGGCGAAGCTCTGGCCGCCGTGGCCGCTGTGGCCAAAGTCGATATGATGACCCGCACCGGTCACAGCGCCGAGGGCACCCAGATTTCCATCGAGGGCGGCGAACGCCGCGCCCTCTCGGAGACCGGCTGCCCCGTGGGCACCACGGTCATTATCCGCGACCTCTTTTATAATGTGCCCGCCCGGGCCAAGTTCCTCAAAAAAGACGCCACCGAGTCGGCCTATGTGGAATCGGCCATTGTCGGGGCCGCTCTGGCCCGGCCCGATATCGCCTTCACCCTCATCAAGGATGGCCGCGAGGCCCTGTTCACCCAAGGGGATGGCAGCATGCTTAGCGCCATCCACGCCGTCTGTGGCCGCGACATCGCCTCAAGCCTGGTGGGGATTGCCGGCAGCCAGGGTCACATCACGGTGGAGGGCTTCGTCACGCCGCCTTCGGCCAGCCGCGCCAACCGAAGCATGCAGCATTTCTTCGTCAACGGTCGGCCTGTGCGCTCGCGGCTTTTGGGTTCGGCCATCGACCAGGTCTATAAGGGCCGCCTCATGGGCGGGCGGCACCCGGCCTGCTTCCTCAACCTGAGCCTCCACGTCAGCTCGGTGGACATCAATGTCCACCCGGCCAAGCTCGAGGTCAAGTTTATGAACGAGAAGGAGGCCTTCTCGGCCGTCTATCACGCCGTCCAGGCCAGCCTGGCCGGCTTTGATGCCGGGCTGGTGGGCGGAAGCGCGACGGCCCCCGCCCCGCAGCCGAGGCGGCTGGCCCAGGACAATGTCACCGGCTATCAGCAGGCTCTGCGCCTTGAGCGGACGGGCAGTAGCCTCACCTTGGGCGAGAGTTATGGTGATTCCTCCCAGCGGGCCGCCAGCGGGGCGGCCATCGCCTACGCCACAAGGCAGAGCGGCATCACCGTCGAACCGCCGAGTGACCGGGAAATGCCCCCGCTCGAGCGGGAGACCGCCGAATATCTGGCCCCCAACCTCAAGCCGGAGCCGAAACCCGTCCCGCAGCCGCAGCCCGAACCGCCCGCCCCGGCTTCGCAGATGGAAACGCCGTCCCCGGCTGAGGCCCCAGCCCTCGATTTCCGCATCATCGGCGAGGTCTTCAAGACCTATCTGCTGGCCCAGGAGGGCGATAACCTGTGGCTCATCGATAAGCATGCCGCCCACGAGCGCATGATTTATAACGACCTCACCGCCCAAATTGGCCGGATGCCGGCCCAAATGCTGCTCAGCCCGGCGGCGGTCACCTTGGCCCGGCCCGAGAAGGCCGTCTGCCTCGAGCATATGGAGGCCTTTGCGGAGGCCGGTTTCGAGCTGGAGGACTTCGGCGGGGCCGCCCTTCTGGTGCGGCAGGTGCCGATTTATTTAGAGGAGAGCGACATCGCCTTCGTCCTCTCCGACATGGCCCAGCGGCTGCTGGACGAGCGCCCTCAGGGCAACGCCGTTCTCGAGGCCCTTCTGAGCAGCATGGCCTGCAAAAAGGCCATCAAGGCCGGACAGGTTACCGATGCGCGCGAGCGCGAGGCCTTTGTCCGCCGTGTGTTCGAGGACCCTGCCGTGCGCCAATGCCCCCACGGGCGGCCCACCTTGGTCAGCCTGAGCCGTGGCGCTGTCGAAAAACTCTTCGGGAGGATTGTATGACCCCGCGCATTATCGTTGTCACCGGCCCCACGGCCTCGGGGAAAACGGCTCTCAGCGTCGCCCTGTCCCACGCCCTGGACGGCGAGGTGGTGTCAGCCGATTCCATGCAGGTCTATCGCGGCATGGACATCGGCACGGCCAAGCCGACATCGGAGGAAATGGACGGCATCCGTCACCACATGCTTGATGTGGCCGAGGCCGGAGAGCGCTACTCGGTCTCCCGCTATGAGCAAGCTGCCGCCGCCTGTGTTCGCGATATCCTCAGCCGTGGCAAGCTGCCCATCGTCTGCGGCGGCACCGGGCTCTACATCGATGCCCTCCTCCGTGGCGGCGGCTTCCAGCCCTCCGGCGACGCCGCCCTGCGGGCCGAGCTGGGCGCGCAGTGGGAGCACTCGGGCCCCGACGCCATGGTGGCCCGTCTCCGGCAGATTGACCCCGAGAGCGCCGCGCGGCTGCACATCAACGATAAAAAACGCATCCTCCGTGCCTTGGAGGTGCACGCCCTCACCGGCCAAACCATCACGGCCCACAACGCGGCCACAAAGGCGCGGCCTCCACGCTTTGAGGCGTGTACCCTCGCCCTCCACACCGAGCCGAGGGACATCCTCTACACCCGCATCGATGCCCGGGTGGACGACATGCTGGCCCAAGGGCTGGCGCTTGAGGCGCGGCGGCTCTATGACGCCGGTGCCCTCACCGGCACAGCGGCCCAGGCCATCGGATACAAAGAGCTCATCGATTTCTTTGAAGGCCGTTGCTCCTACGAGGAGGCCGCCGCCCGTATCAAGCAGAGCAGCCGCAACTATGCCAAGCGCCAGCTGAGCTGGCTCCGGGTGCGGGATGGCATCCGCTGGATCATCTGGAACACCCCCCGCCAAAAGGCCGAGGTGGTGCTCGAAGCGACAGATTTCTTGCGTCCTTGACGGTAAAATGGTGATAATCTTACACGAAAAGGGGATTATCATGAACACAACCGTGCAAAAGATCAACCTTCAAGACAGCTTCCTCAACGCTCTGCGCCGGGAGAAAATCCCGGTCACCGTCTTTCTCACCAACGGCTTCCAGCAGCGTGGCATGGTGAACGCCTTCGACGGCTATACCGTGATGCTGCTCTTCGAGGGCCGCCAGCACCTCATCTATAAGCACGCCATTTCCACCATCATTCCGCAGCGATGCGTCACCCTACCGGAGGGGGAATAGCCGCCCTTGCCCTTCGTCCACCCTTGCGCCGCGAGGCGTCAGCCACGAGGAGGAACCCATGAGAATCAAAGCCATCGCGGGCCGTCTGGCTGCAGCCCTTCTTGTGCTGCTCTTTTTGGTCTACATCGGCTTTCAGGTCTTCTCCAACCTGAGCGAGCGCATTGTCACCGTCGATGCCACCGTGGTGACGGTGGAGGACAAGCTCTCGGTGGAGGGGGTCTTCGTCCGCGCCCAGCAGCTTGTCATGGGAGAGGGCGGCAAGACGGCGGAATATTTGGTGGCCGACGGCGCCAAGGTGGCGAGAGGCCAGAGCCTGGCCCTCTTCTTCGAAAGCGGCTCGGCCATGAGCAGCTATCAGGCCATCCAGGCGCTGGACAGCCAGATTGACGCCCTCAATTATGTCATGCGCAGCGTGGCCGGCGGCAGCGATGCCAAAAGGCTCGATGACCGCATCTACAGCGCCCTCACCGACCTTTCGGCCCAACTGGATACCGGCAATGCCAAGGCCGCCGCCGAGCGTTACCCGCTCCTTCAGCAGATGGCCCTGACCCGGGGCAGCGGCCTGGACGTCGGGTTTTCCGTCCGCCTCGAGGCCCTCCAGGCTGAAAAAAAAACCCTCCAAAGCAGCATGAGTGGCTC
>JGI994J12354_10004388_pt1 | contig 12698 bp, 7 predicted proteins | sample IntmicLarv3ML3BL_FD_12354 | JGI IMG/M metagenome (IMG submission 12354)
ACCGGTGCGGATGCCGCCGTCCACCATAACAACCGCGCGTCCGGCAACAACATCGGCAATTTCCGGCAATACTTCGGCGGTTCCGGGAGTACAGTCCAGTACACGTCCACCGTGGTTGGACACCAGAATGGCATCCGCTCCGGCCCTGACTGCGAGTTCCGCTTCATCCACAGTCATAATGCCTTTAACAATAAATTTCATATCCCGCTGGTGCGCAAGGCCGATAATTTCTGCTATCTCATCCGGCGTTTTTACCCCGACAGGTGCGGACAGGGTACGCAGAACAGAAAGGCCTGCGGCATCCACATCCATGCCGCAGATATCACAGCCCGCGTCTTTCGCTATATCCATACGCGTGGTAACCGCATCCCTGCCCCAAGGTTTGATGAATGGAACCACGGACTTGCCGCGCCCTTTCACCTGATCCATGAATCTGCGGAACATGGCGACATCCGGCACATCGCCGGTGCTGGCAAGGGTGTTTGCCGCAACGCAACCACTAATGAGATGCCCAACATACTCTTCATCCGGCATACCGCTACCGAGGTTGCGGCCAACCGCCCCCACGGGCGCGGCAAATACCGGCAGGGAAAGGTCGCGATCCCAGAAACGTAAGGTGGTATCCGGGGAATTCGCCCCGTGCAGCACCCGCATGTTGAGCCGCCAGATCGCCAGCGCGCTTAGGTTGTTGCGGAAACTGGAACCAGAGCCAATGCCCCCCATGCCGGGAACTTCCCCTGTGCAGGCCCTGCCGTCACAGACCGGGCAGACTCTACAGCAGGTTTTCACGCGTTCTCTGGCATCATTACGAATTTTATGTACAGACATGTCTCCTCCATTAAAGCAGGTAACGGTGAAACGCTCACTTTGGTGTCGTCAGCAAAAGTTCTTCCAATGTTACTTTCTCCCTTGTCCTGCAGGGGACTGGGGTCCTTTTTTATATTTTCTTTTCAAAAACCCGATGCGCCGTTCCACAACCTTGCGATTGGGGTAGGTTTCACTGATGCTGACGAACAGACTCAGAGCTTCCTCATCTTCACCCTTCAAATCCAGAACATCGGCCAGCATGAACACTGTAAGAGTCCGAATGGATTCCGAAATATTTCCCAACATCAGCACTTCACGAAAGCAGGCGGAGGCTTTGTCCAGATCCCCGGTGCCTACATGGGTCTGGGCCAAATCGTACAGACATTCCGCCCGGATAGCATCGGAAACATCCAAAGACAGACAATACCCGAGGGACTCCTTGGCAAGTTCGAATTCTAACCGCCGAAAATAGACTGTGGCAAGGCTCCTGCAAGCTTTTCCCCGGTCAGCTGTATCCGCGTCCTTGTCTTCCGCAATGGAAGACCACAAGGTCAGTGCACGGTCATAATTACGTACAATACGGTATTGCTCGGCAAGTTTGCCGTTAATATACCGCTTTTTCTTCGGGATATCAGTATACTCGATCAGCATGGCTTCCAACAATTCAATGCCCGCTTTGCGGTCATTCCTCACACTTAAAGCCAGATCAACCAGGTTGTTCCAGACATCCCAGCGGTCTTCCCCTTCGGGATTATGCCGGAGATACCGTTCGAAACTCTTTTCCGCTTCCAGATAATCCCGCGTCATCATGGCATGACGCGCTTCCTCAATATCGGAAGGTTCCTCCTTCTTGCCCGCAACGCCTTCCGGCAGGAAGGCTAGAAGACAAAAAATAGAAACTATTATCGGTAAGCACTTTATCATATTGTATTATTCCAAGATAGTTTCGCCAGTGCTGTCATCAATACGGTCAAAGCCTACAACAAAGGCATCATCTTCCAGAGCCACAAGCCGTACGCCTTGGGTTGCCCGGCCAACGGAACGCACGTCATCCACCGCAATACGGATGATCTTGTTGGTGGAGGTCAGAAGAATGAGGGCGTCATTTTCCGCAACTGTCATTGCGCCTATAACGTCGCCAGTTTTCGGGGTGACCTTGAAGTTGATAATGCCTTTGCCACCACGGGACTGGATGCGGTACAGTTCCAGTTTTGTCCGCTTGCCGTAGCCCTTGCTGGAAACGGTCATGATCTCTGGATCCAGCCCTTCCATGACCACCACGCAGGCTACCACGGCATCGCCGCTACGCAGGGCAATACCCTTGACGCCAGTGGCTCCTCGACCCATTGAGCGGGCTTCGTTGCCCTGGAACCGGATGGCAAGACCATAGCGGGTAGTCAAAACAATATTGCATGTTTCATTCACTTCGCGCACGGCAATCAATTCATCGTCGTCGCGCAGACCTACTGCAATCATACCGGTTTTGCGGCATTTGGCGTACAGGGATGCGGAGGACCGTTTGATCATGCCCTTACGGGTTACAAACAGGAAGAACCGGTCATCAGTGAATTCCCTAACCGTCAACACTGTGGTGACCCATTCTTCGCTTTCCAGGGACAGCAGGTTGGCTACATGCGCGCCTTTGGCCGTACGACTGCCTTCGGGAACCTGGTGCACCTTGAGCTGGTGCATGCGGCCTTTGTTGGTGAACAGCAACAAGTATTGATGATTGGTTGTGGTCAGGAATTCCTGCACAAAATCGTCTTCGCCTGTATGCACCCCGGCCACCCCCTTACCACCACGTTTCTGCTGGTGATAATTATCAAGCGTGGTACGCTTGATGTACCCGCGTCGCGACAGGGTAATCACAACATCCTCATCCGGAATGAGATCTTCAATATCAATACCTTCCAGATCATCCACCACAATTTCCGAACGTCGCTTGGTGGCAAAAATCTTTTTCAAATCTTCTGTTTCTTCACGGATGACATTTTTCAGCACTTCTTCGTTCGCCAGAATGGATTTTAGATATTCAATCAACTTGAGAAGTTCGCGGTATTCTTCCAGCAATTTTTCATGTTCAAGGTTGGTCAGCCGTTGCAGACGCATATCCAGAATGGCTTGGGACTGAATCTCCGAAAGGCTAAACGCGTTCATCAGCCTTTCTTTGGCTTCCTGCGGAGTTTTTGATTCCCGAATAAGGCGCACGACTTCATCAATATTGTCTAGGGCTATGCGTAATCCTTCCAAGATATGCGCCCGAGCTTCGGATTTTTTCAGATCATACCGGGTACGACGGATAACCACTTCGCGGCGGTGTTCGATAAACGCAGCTAGAGCTGTTTTCAGGGTCATCAACTGAGGCTTGCCCCCGGCCACAGCCAGCATGTTGAACCCGAAGGATGTTTCCAGCGGTGTGTATTTATACAAGGTATTAATGACAATATCAGGAATTACCCCGCGCTTGAGATCCAGCACAATGCGGATGCCCTTGCGGTCTGACTCGTCGCGCAGGTCGGAAACGCCGTCTATACGTTTTTCATTGATAAGTTCCGCTATTTTCTTGACCAAGGAGGACTTGTTCAAGGCATAGGGAATTTCTCTGATGACAATGGCTTCCCCGCCCTTTTTGCGGGTCTCCACCTCAACTCTACCTCGAATCTTTACAGACCCACGCCCGGTTCTGTAGGCGTCCTGCAACCCCTGTCCGGCATAGACAAGACCGCCAGTGGGGAAATCCGGACCCTTGATGCAACTCATCAGATCCGTAACCGTGCAGCCGGGATCTTCCAACTCCATCAACAACCCGTCGCAGAGTTCGCCAAGGTTATGGGGGGGGATGTTTGTCGCCATGCCAACCGCAATGCCGGAAGCTCCATTGAGGAGAAAGTTGGGAACCCTGGTGGGTAATACTTCCGGTTCCAGTAGCGTGTTGTCATAGTTGGGCCGGAAATCGACTGTTTCTTTTTCGATATCATCCATAAATTCAGAGGCCAGCCTAGACATGCGTACTTCTGTATACCGCATTGCCGCAGCGGAATCGCCGTCTATGGAGCCGAAGTTTCCCTGGCCTTCCACCAGCACGTCACGCATGGAAAAATCTTGGGCCATGCGGACCAAGGCGTCGTACACAGCGGAATCACCGTGCGGATGGTATTTACCGATGACGTCCCCAACCACGCGGGCAGATTTTTTCGGCGGTCTAGTGTAACTGTTTCCCAACTCGTGCTGCGCGAACATAATACGCCGATGCACAGGCTTCAGCCCGTCGCGCACATCTGGAATAGCTCGCCCGATAATGACGGAAAGAGAATATTCCAGATAAGATTTCCGCAACTCTTTCTCGATACTTATATTTTCTTGCTGTAAGTCAGACACATGAACCTCTTTTAGAGCAAAGTAACGGTGAGACGCCCGCTTTGGCGTGCCGGTTAAATATCCAGTTCCGCAACACTCAACGCGTTTCGTTCAATAAACACCCGACGGGGTTCGACTCGGTCGCCCATAAGCTGTTCAAAAGCCTCATTGGCTTCTTCCGCATCGTCAATAGTCACCCGAAGGAAGACCCGGTTTTCCGGGTTCATGGTTGTTTCCCAGAGCTGTTCGGGGTTCATTTCACCAAGACCTTTATACCGCTGGATATTGATGCCTTTGCGGGCTTCTTCCATCAAACGAGTAGTCAGGGGGAAAATACCTTCCACTGTGCCTATATCCTCATTGCGGCCAATGCTGAAGATGAATTCGCCGCAGGAATCCTGCAATTCATGCAGGGTCTTGAAGGCTTGGTTATACATCCGGGAATTAAACAGGTCAGGGGCAATCCGAGTTTTGTGGCCGTTTTTGTCCTCAAAAACAATCCAAACCCGTTGCTCCAGTTCTGTTTCCTCGGTATTGGTGACAAAAGCATACCCACGCGTGGTCATCCATGCACGAAACGTAGCAAGATCGGCGCTGTCTGCTTCCGTAAACCACACGGGCAATACTTTATTTTTGTATTCAAGGAACGAAAGAAAGAGGCTATGTGGAATCCCCGCGTTTTCCGCATCTTTAAGCCGGGAAGAAATAGAATCAATATTATCGAACAGGCCGATCACATCATTGCCCGCAAATTCCCTGCCGCTGAATGCGGTAACCTTCACGTCCTTGCTAACCCGCTGGAGCAAAAATTCCTTTAATTCTGGATCATCCTTAATAAATTTTTCAAACTTTGAGGAATGCGCCCGATACAACGGCGGCTGTGCTATATATAAGTGTCCATTATCGATAAGTTCACGATATTGACGGAAAAAGAACGTCAACAACAGGGTGCGGATATGCGCTCCGTCAACGTCTGCATCGGTCATTATTACAATGGTGTGGTAACGAAGCTTGGAGAGATCAACATCTGCCTCACCACCCACTAGTCCAACTCCGGCACCCATAGCGGTAATCAAGTTTTTGATTTCCTGATTGGCCAACATTTTATCGAACCTAGTCCGTTCAACATTCAATATCTTTCCACGCAAGGGAAGAATGGCCTGAGTCGCAGGATTGCGGCCCTGTTTAGCAGACCCGCCCGCAGAATCCCCTTCCACAATATAGAGTTCCGAATCTTCGGGATTCTTGCTCTGGCAATCCGCAAGTTTACCCGGAAGAGAGTTATCGGACAGCGCCCCTTTACGGCGGACCAGATCTTTTGCTTTACGCGCTGCTTCCCGAGCCCGGGCCGCGTCCACAGCTTTATCAATAATCAACTTGATATCTTTTGGATTTTCCTCAAAAAATGTATTCAGCTTTTCATAAACGATGGCCGCTACCAGTCCTGCTACTTCGCTGTTTCCCAGCTTGGTTTTGGTTTGGCCTTCAAACTGCGGATGGGACAGTTTTACGGACACAACAGCCGTAAGACCCTCACGCACATCGTCCCCAGATAGAGTTATTTTGTACTTTTTAGCTTGTTCAGATGTTTTAATATATCCATTGATGGCACGAGTAAGGGCCGTTTTAAAGCCAACAAGATGGGTTCCGCCTTCTTTTGTCCGGATATTGTTGGCAAAGGTCAGGACATTTTCTTTGAATCCCGCATTATATTGAATAGCAAATTCCACAGAAATGCTCTGGTTTTCGCCTTCGCCATATACTATCCCATGAATGCCAGCTTCCCCGGAATTAAGATCTTTGACAAACTGATAGATGCCGCCGTCAAACCGGAAGGATTCCTTTTTATCCGCTCTTTCGTCGATAAACTCAATTTCGAGTCCACGGTTAAGATAGGCTAGTTCTTCAAGACGTTTACGTAAAATTTCATAGGAAAATTCAACAGTCTCGAAAATTTCCTCATCCGGCTTGAATACAACGGTTGTGCCGTGCTTTTCCGATTCGCCGATGGTCTGCAATGGGCCTTGTGGAATACCTCGCGAATAGACCTGACGATATCGGTGACCATCGCGGCGGATGGTAACTTCCAACATTTCCGAAAGAGCATTTACGCAGGAAACACCAACCCCGTGAAGACCACCGGAAACTTTGTAGCTGTCATTATCAAATTTTCCTCCGGCATGGAGTTTGGTCATAACAACCTGAACAGCCGGGACGCCTTCCTTGGGATGGATATCAACGGGAATACCGCGTCCGTTATCAGACACGGAGCAGGAGCCATCAACATGTAGTCGAACGGTAATTTTAGTGCAATATCCGGCCATGGCTTCGTCAATGGAGTTATCTACAACTTCATAGACCAGATGGTGCAATCCCCGGCCGTCAGTACTGCCTATATACATGGCCGGACGTACCCGGACGGCAGCAAGACCTTCCAGTACTGTAATGCTATCGGCTGTATAACCATGTTTCCCGTTTTCACTGGACACTTGTGCCATTAAACTTTTTCCTCTTGATAATAGGTATTATCTACAATTTTCATGGGCATAATGATGACTGTATATTCCGGATCATCCGATCCCATAATGCCACACGGACCTTCAGTGCCACTCATAATCATGGTCAGTTTTTCTGATTGGTAATGATCCATTATTTCCAGAAGGTTTCGTGTAGGGAAGGCTATTTTCTGGATATTGCCGTTATATTCTGCTTCAATGGTTTCGCTAGCAGACCCTACATCAATCCCGTTGCTGGAAAGATGGGCTTCCTTTTCTGACAGGCTGAAATAGGTGCAACGGTTGTTTTCCGAAATAAAGATCAGCAGACGTTCCAAGGCTTCTTCCGCTTCCTTGCGGGAGAGAATAAGTTTGGAGGTATTGTCTCCCGCAATCCGGGAAAGGAAATTGGAATAATCTGGATACTGATAGGCGGAAAGCGGAAGATTAAACATTTCTTTTTTATCGTAAGTTCGCAAGAACAAACGTTTTTCCGTCATGTTCAGTTCAATTTCATCAGCGCCGAGCCATTTTTTCATTTCACTAAGATATTTGCGCTGGATGAGAATACCGTTTTTCGGTAACAGGGCGTGCAACTCGTCATGCAGGAATCGTAACATAGCAAATTGGTGCCCATTCAACCCGCAGGCATCAATATGTCCAGATTCAGCAGGATTTATATACAGGCAGCCTATGGCATCCTTGCTCTCGTCATCCGCAATACAGTAAAATATCTTATCTATAAGTTCCGCAAAATAATCCCCTGACCAGACAACCGGATTCTCTTCTGGAAACTCGGAAAAATTTTGGAACCAGACGGAATCGTTTGTGGGCAGTTTGTAATTACGGGTTCCTTTCTGACTGATAAGCAGATTGTTCGAACCTTCCTCAAGGGAAAGGGTAATGGGGACACCGGAAGAGAGCTTGCGTAGGAGATCTACAAAGTTGCGCCCGTTCACCCCTACAAGGCCGCTGGAAACAACATCTGCAGGATACGACCCGCTGAATTCAATATTAGAATCCGTGGCCATGATGGTCAGGATGTCTTTTTCCGCTTTCAGCCAGATGGACCGTAAGTAGGCCATTCCCGTCTTGGTGGGGATAATGTTGGCCGCTTTGCTTAAACCCTCGATGACATTTTCTTTGAATACATTAACTAACATACATAAATCCTTGTTATGGTAGTAGAGTCTGTTTATTTGTTCCTAACTTTCATATAAGTTGAATTTTATTGTTTTTTTAAGAACATTCAGGCATCAGCCGCTGTCACTTTTCCGGGATTTGGCTACATTCCGAAACTACGTGGATGTGGTTAGGAACTTTTTTTGAATTTTTGTGACAAGTTTGTGCATATCTTTGTCTATTTTGAGTATTTTTTCAATTTTTTTAGTGGTATAAATAATAGTAGCGTGATTTTTCCCACCAAAATACGCACCTAGGGAAGAATAGGGAACGCCAAGCAACTTACGGCATAAATATATGGCAATATGTCTACCGCGTACTACCTCTGTTCGGCGATCATTGCCCGTTATATCTTCCGGCAAAAGGGAAAGGCTGTCCGCAACCTGATTGATAATGCCCACTGTGGTGGGCCGTTTGCCTATCAGGGCGTCGGTTCCGGCTAGAAGTTTTTCCATATCCGCGAGAGTCAGTGTCTTTCCGGTTTTATGCTGAAAGGCCGAGGCTTTCACAATGATACCCTGAATGGTGGTTAGGGTAGTGAACCGTTGCGCTATAGACAGAAGAAAGTCCTTTTTGAGGGAAACCTGATGGATGCCGCATTGGGCCTTGGCATAGCGCAACCGCACGTCAAGATCAGGCTGCTTGACAGTGACTGAAAGACCGGATTCAAGTCGGGCGCGCAATTGTGGATTGAGCGCGGACTGATCAGCGGAATCGTCAATGGCCAGGATAAGAGGATTTCTCTTTTCTTTGAATTTTTCTGCAATAAAAACAAACTGCTGCTGCAGTTCTGGATACAGAGAAAGATTCTGCCCGTTATCAATAAACACAGCTTTATACTGGAGCATCTTCCAGGTGAACGATGTCGGGCTCTCTCTGTACATGACTTCTGCTTCTTCAACGGTTCCAAAGTAAACCGCGTCGAAAGGAAGCATTGCAGCCATTGTTCCGGCCATGGCGCGGAGTAAATGGGTTTTACCGCAGTTCCCCCTGCCACAGATTACAAAGGGAACATACGGGGCATTTGAGGTGGAAGAAGCGAATTCCTTCGCCAGGGAAACTGGAAATTCGTTCTTTTTGTTGTAGATGAAGGTGTCAAAGGAATATTTTCCGTTCTCGCCGAATAGAGATGGCGTAGCGAGCGTATGTGGAAGCGGTTTGTTATATTTGAGGATAGGGAGCTGCACTGGTTCCGGCTTGGTAAAAACAACAGCAGAAAACGACCCCAGAAGAGGCACAATTTCCCGTTCAAATTGTTTTTGATGTTTAATACCGAACCACTTTGAAAAAAGCCTGTGTGGAAACCGCACCTCAAGAACGCCGGGTTCCAACACCGTCAACTGCAACGGGTCAAACCATGCCCGCAGATCCGAATCAGAATGTAGCGTGCGCAAATGTTCGCGAATGCGGTGAGTGTCAACGGACATTTTCATGTATAACTACATATAATTATTATAAAATTTAGTATACCAAAAATTAGCCACTGGTCGAAATAAGCGTGGCAGGTGTATGATTGGGCGAAAATCCACGACTGTTGCAAAGGGATGAGTCATCCGGAAATTTTTCTGTAATTTCCTAGCGTTCCGTGGATATTTTCCATACCACAAAACCCGTTACGACTCAAGTAAACGCGGTTATTTTGTCGCGCTTCAACCTCCTTGAAACATTAGCGTTTTATGACTGGAAAAGTGAAGTTTTGCCATGTATACTCCCTCTCCATGCGCGCTTCAAAACACACACATTCCATCCTGGCAATCGCATTGCTTTTTGCCGTACTTTCTTGCATCGGCTGGGTGAGTTACACATTGTTCTTTCGGTCACCTTCCGCAACATCGGATCACGTCAAAATCCTTTTGCCGGATCAGGAGAAAAAGCAGATTTCCCCGCTTCCCGAGCAGGATGTCGTATTGTCTTCCCAACACGCTGACGCAGATGGTTACGCTTCACCAGAAGCGCGGGATGGCACACAACCCGCTCAGGAATCTATTCCGGAAGAGGAAGACCCCGTTATTATTGTTGAAACCGTGCAAAACGGGGATACCGCCGGAAAAATTCTTCAGCCGTATCTGACCGCCGCCCAGATCCAGAACATGGCAGATGCCTGTGAAAAAATATTTTCCCTGCGCCGGTTACGTGTGGGAAAACCCTATGAGATCACGCTCAAAAAGGGGGAACTAACTAGGTTTGTCTATGAAATCGACATGGATAAAAAGCTTATTGTAACCCACGCTGATGGGGTATTTGCCGCCGATCTGGAAGATATTGTGTACGATGTTGCGGTCAGGCACGTTGCGGGAACCATCACTGCCAACCTATTTCAGGCAGTCAGCGATACCGGGGAAAGCGCCATGCTGGCGATTGCCTTGGCGGATATTTTTGCCTGGGAAATCAACTTCATTCGGGACATCCATCCCGGAGACACCTTTACCCTGCTGGTGGAAAAGCGATTCCGCGAGGGTGAGTTCAAGGGATACGGCCGCATTCTGGCCGCTGAATTCATCAACCAGGGAAACCGGTTTGAAGCCTACGGATTCCGGGATGCCGACGGGTTCCCCCATTACTACAACTACGCTGGCGAGAGTATAAAACGCGCTTTCCTCAAGGCACCCTTGTCTTTTACTCGCATTTCCTCACCGTTCAGCCCCAAGCGGCTACACCCCATCCTGAAAGTCTGGCGAGCACATCCGGGTATTGATTACGCCGCGCCCACCGGAACCCCGGTCAAGGCTGTGGGGAACGGCGTGGTTACCTTTAAAGGCTGGGGAAAGGGAGCAGGGAACTATATAGCATTGCGCCACAACAATAATTACGAAACAATGTACCTGCATCTTTCTGGATTTGCCAAGGGGTTGGTTAAGGACAAGAAGGTAACCCAGGGGGAAGTGATCGGGTTTGTGGGCAGTACCGGCGACTCCACGGGGCCGCATCTTGATTTTCGCATGAAAAAGGATGGGACCTACATCAACCCCCTTTCCATTGCCAGCCCGCGCACCGAACCTATCAGCAAAAAAGATATGCCCGAATTCAAAATTATTGCCGATGGATTACGAAAAAAACTCCACGCCAACCTGCCTGTTGCTGAATCGGAAAAACCCGTACCGCAACAGGCGGCTGGAAACTGATTTGAACCGTATTGCCATAAATCTGCCGCAGCCCTTACCAGAGCTATGATCTGACCGTGTAGACGAAAGAGAATTCTACCTGGGTATCTTTGGTTTAAAGTAGTCCAGGCATCTTTTTTATCCATGCTTGACGGCACTTCAATAATATGATTACCGATAGCTTAACGTAAAAAATACAGCATCCTCGCATGGTAAGGAGAGGACATGTCCCAGACCTATACGCACAAGGATCTTGCCAGGAAGCTCAAGGTTTCCGAAACAACCATCAAGAGCTATCGCCGCAAGTTTCCGGACTGCATTCCCGTAGCCAGCCAAGGTAAGCCTATCCGATTTCTGCCTGAAGCTTTTGGGGTTTGTTCGCGCATCAGAGATTTTTTTGATCTTGGCATGTCTGTAGAAGAAGTGCAGGCCCGCCTGGCTCAGGAATTTTCCTGGATTTCACTGGTAGCCAGAAAAGAACCGTCGCAACAGGTGGATTCCGGCGGTTTGCCGCAAGATTTCACCGTTGCGATCAGCAATTTATCCAAAAGCATGGTGACCCTGCTTCAACAGCAGAACAGCGTCATGGAGCGGATGGGAAACTTGGAAGCGGCCATTGCGGAAGTAGAAACTCCGGGGAAGAAATCCTGCGAAGGCGGGATGCAACCAGCGGATTTTAAAGCCCTGCTGGAAGATCTACAAGGGTATCTGCGGAACGCGCTCATGCCGCTGCAACAACTGCAACGGCTCAACAAGGTCCAGGGTATAACCGATTCCCTACAACAGGCCGCCGTCAACATGGCAGATGCGGCCCAGATTATGCGAAGCCTAGCGGACAAAGCAAAAGTATCCGCCGAGGGGGAAACCCCGTCAAAGATAGTGCAGTTTCCGGGCACTGCCGCTTCCCAGCAAATCCCTGTAGCTTCGAACATGCCGCAGGACCCGCCCCGCGCCTTTTTACTCAAACCCATGGTGGTCCGTACTGTGGATGGTGGGTACATCAGCGCAGGCGGCAAGACGAGAGGCCGGTTTACCCTGAATGATTTCAAGGCTCTTTTGGTCTACGGCAGACAGCCGGGCGAGTATTTCTCCCTGCATTGGGAGCAGCGCGGCAATGACTGGCTCGCCACTCTGGTTCAAGTGGGAAAACCAGACAAATGGCGTCTGCAACTGAAAGAAGCTATGAGCCAGAGCGGAGTCGGAGTTGTAGAACTGGTCGGTTTTATGACCAATGAAGAGGCTGTGCATCCGGCGGAGTTTGTTGCCTTTGTGGCTGGGTTGGCAGAAGCGGAATAGATGTTTTCGCAGTGTATCGACGTTTTTTCTTTTTTTGAACCGGTATGGGTGACGTCGCTTTGTGGCGTCCTAGGCCAGTGTAACGCTGAAAAAGGGGTAGCACCAGTGTCCTGCCCTCTTGCCGTATCGGGCAACTCGAATCGCCATAGGGATTGAGGATTTGTGAAGTGATCGGAAGTGGTAAAGCCCGCTTGAAAGTGAACGAATCGCATAATGCAAAACGCTGATGCCTGAAAGCACCAGCGTTTTTTTGCGTCCGTTGCGGGACAGAAGCCGGGGAGTAAAATTCCCGGTTGTCACATCATGGCTTCTCCGGCTTTCACTGCAATATCGAACACAAAGGCAGGTACGATACCGAGGATCAGCGCCAGGGTCGCAAGTACCATGGCACCGGCGGAGGAGAACAGGGAATTGTCGGGCTGGATGGCCGGGCCGTCTTCTTCGGTGTAGGCGTGGCGTA
>JGI994J12354_10004389_pt1 | contig 12695 bp, 14 predicted proteins | sample IntmicLarv3ML3BL_FD_12354 | JGI IMG/M metagenome (IMG submission 12354)
AAAAGGTCTGAATGAAACGAAATTTCAGACCTTAGTTTCTACTATTGTGCTGGATATCTAGCCAGAATGGGGGACTCTAAAAGAACAAGATAGCTGTGAGTATTAAAAGTTATGAGTAATTATATTTTTCTTTTAATTTTTGTAAAAATTTTTTAGTTTTTAAGCTGTCCTGACTAATATAATATGGTTTATGAAACATTGAGGGATGAAGCCGTAATTATCTATACCTATCCAATATCATTTAAAACCTTTATAACCCTGCCTACCACTTTAAAATGTTCTCCTGGTCCTATGTAGATAGGATTATAGTTAGGATTATCACTTATTAAAGCAATGTAATTGTCTGTAACTTTTAATCTTTTGACATAGGCATCATCATCTACTATAAATGCTCCTATTTCATCATTATTTAACTCTTGACATTGTCTACATAAAATGAGAGAAGAATTTTTTATGGTAGGTTCCATAGAATCTCCCTTTACTTTCACAGCAAAAAGATCATCTACATTTTTCATTCCAGGAATTGTGATATAATCTGTAGGTTCCTCTTCTGCCAGAGCTCCTATCCCTGCACTAATTCCAGAAAACACTGGAATGGCATGGGCAAGGGTGCCATCTGTAACATACATTGGACCACCAGCTTCTTTTAAGACCTTTTCTAAAACTCTGATTTTTTTATTCAAATTTTCTAATTTGTCCATGACTATTTTGGGAGTTTTTTCAATAGCTGCCAAATATTTAAATTCTTCTTTAGCATACTTGTCCAAATTTAAAACTTTTGCTATTTTATCTAAAACCTCTTCACTGGGTGGATTTTTAACCTCGCCCCTTTCAATTGTATTATAGTATGGTTGAGTAATTCCAATAGCTTTGGCAAATTTATTCTGTGTACATCCCATTTTTTCTCTCTTGTTTTTTAAAAAAGTTGTAAAATTCATTTTTTCACCTCCAAATTTATTCAATGTTCTTTATAAACAATTAATTATATTATATATATTTAATTATAACATATATAACTATCTTTTACAATAAAAAATAAATAAATTTTAAATTTGAAAATGAATTTTTATTAATCCTAATATTAATAGATGAGCAGGATAAAATCCATAAAAAATATATTTATTAATATTCTTTCCTTTTTCTCCATTGTACATTTCCATAATAAAAAAGGACATCATGGCAAATATAGAATAACAAATGGCTACATTTCCTGAGTATATCTTCATCATTTCTAAGAGAGGTTGTTCACTTGTAAGAGCAACCACAAGTATTGAATCAAAATAGGACAATGTTACTATTATTCCAGAGAGGAGATATTTTATAGATTTTTTTTCTCTAAAAAGATAAAGGGTAACTATAAGTAATATTCCACGGTAACCATAGTCAAATCCCAAAACTTCACTTACAGTGGCAATGGATAAAATGGCAGAAAGCTGGAAAAAAGGATTTTTCTTCCACTTTTTTAAGAAATGGAGAGCTAGCAACCCAAAAAAAAGTGTGAAAAACACATTTTGATGATTTGTATTAAAATAACTGTCAAAAACCGCCATATCAAAAGGAACTTCTGAAATAAATGCAAAAATTAGCATACTAAGAATATATTTTTTAACATTTTTGGTGTGAATAAAACCCTCTACAATTAAAAAACAAAATAATGGAAAAGAAAGTCTTCCTATAGCTCTTAGAAAGGTTCGAATATTTTCCATTTCCCCCAATGTGAAACCCCTTTTAAACAATAGTGGGACAAAAAACAAAAAAACGGATGCAGTGATGTGGTCTATTAACATCACCATAGTAGCAATTATTTTTATCCAAAACCCTGGTAAAATTCCCTTTTTATCGCGAATTTTACCAGGAACTTCTTTATCAGTTGAATGACTTACTTTGACTTTATTTTTTTTTATTTTAATAACCAAGATATTTTCAACCCCCTTAAATTTGCAAAATGATATTGTTTTCAATTTTCATGTATATATTTTGAGATATTAGAGCAATACTTTTGTGAAAACCCTAAAAGAGAGCACCCCTGAAATAAATATTTTCTAGCAAAATTAAGATCTCAGATAAAATTTAGCTGATATAAATTAACTTATATATTATAAAAGGAATATTCTAGAAATGCAAGGAAAGTTTCATAAAAAAATTAGAATTTTATTTTGAAATATACTTTTTATAAAAGGATTTAACGTTCTAAAACAACACAAAAACTTTTTTTTTTTTTGCCAAAAATTCTCTTGACTGCTCCAAAATAACATTAGATACCTGATTTTGTGAAAACATACGAACCTTTTTAATAGATAATTTAAATAAAAAAGTAAAAATATACTTGACAATGTGTAAAAAAGCAAGTAGAATTACAAGGTAACATTTAAATTTTATGATTATTTTTTTGTATTTGACTATTTTTAATATAATAATTGCAGATAACAAGAAATATATAGGGGAGGTTTGGATAAAATGGCAGTACCTAAGAAGAAAACTTCGAAAGCTAAAAAAAATATGAGAAGATCTCATCATGCTCTTGCAACGCCCAATTTCGTCACTTGTGAGAAATGTGGAAGCAAAAGAAGATCGCATAGAATATGTTTAAGCTGTGGAGACTACAATGGTAGAGAAGTTTTAAAAGGACAAACTGAATAATATATTCAGATGGAGACAAGACACAGGTCTTGCCTCTTTTAACATGTGAAAACAAACAAAATATAAAATTTTATTCTAAAATCAATTCTATGCGATATTCATGAGGAGGATAGAATGAAAATAGCATTAGATGCCATGGGTGGAGATAATGCTCCTTTTTCTACAATAAAAGGAGCAGCGACATCACTAAATGAAATACATGATCTAACTTTAATCCTTGTTGGTGAGCAAAAAAGAATAGAATCAGAACTTTCAAAATATAGTTACAACAAAAATAGGATTGAAATATTAGACGCACCTGAGGTTATAGAAATGAATGATGATCCTGTTATAGCTGTAAAAACTAAAAAATCTTCTTCTATGAATATTGCATTAACTTGTGTTAAGGATAAAATAGCGGATGCTTCTGTTTCTGCTGGAAATACGGGGGCTTTGATTGCTTCTAGCCAATTGACTCTAAAGAGAATAAAAGGTGTTTTGAGACCTGCCATTGCAGCAGTTTTTCCAAATCAACAAGGTGGACATATGGTTGTATTGGATGTTGGAGCTACATCAGATAGTAGAGCTGAGTTTTTGAATCAATATGCTGTAATGGGTTCTAAGTATATGGAAATTTTATTTGGAACCAGGAATCCAAGAGTTGGTTTATTAAACATTGGAACTGAAGAAGGGAAAGGAAACGAAATCACTAGGGAAGCCTACGATTTACTTAAGACGAATAGTAAAATCAACTTTTCAGGTAATATTGAAAGCAGTGATTTTTTCAATGGAAATTTTGATGTAATTGTTACTGATGGTTTTACTGGAAATATGGTTTTAAAAACTTCAGAAGGAATAATAAAATTTGTGAAAAATCTTTTAAAAAGCGAAGTAGAAAAAAGTTTACTTACAGGATTGGGTGCTTTTTTACTTGCACCTAGTATAAAAAATATAAAATTAAAAATAGATTCATCTGAACATGGAGGCGCGATTTTTTTGGGGTTAAACGGAATTTCCATCAAAGCACATGGTAATTCTGATGATGTAGCTATCAAAAATGCAATAAAAGTGGCAAATAAGTTTGCTCAAATGGATTTTGTCAACGAATTAAAAAGTGCAATAGATGTAAGTACAGAAAGTATAGAGAGTTAATAAGGAGGCAACTATGGTAAATAAAAGCGTAGGAATTGTTGGTCTTGGTTATTATGTTCCAGAAAAAGTTATTACAAATGCTGATTATGAAAAAATAGTAGATACATCAGACGAATGGATAAGAACCATGACTGGAATTGAAGAACGTAGATTTGCTTCTCCAGAACAAGCGACATCGGATTTGTGTGTGGAAGCTTCCAAAAAAGCACTAAAATCTGCTAATATGACAATTGAAGATATTGATTTAATAATAACAGCAACTGTCACTCCTGATTATTTAGTGCAAAGTGCAGCTTGTCTTATAGGAAGAAAATTAAACGCAGGAAAAATTCCGGCCTTTGATATTAGTGCTGGCTGTAGCGGATTAGTGTATGCTTTGACCGTTGCTGAATCTTTTGTTAAAAGTGGTGTTTACCAAAATATATTGGTAATGGGTGGTGAAACTCTGTCCAGAATAGTAGATATGCAAGATAGGAGTACGTGTATTCTATTTGGTGATGCAGCAGCAGCAGCAATAGTATCTCAAGTAGAAGATGGGTATGGAATACTATCCACATATCTTGGAGCCGAAGGGGAAGATGATGATGTTCTAAGAATTCCTGCTGGTGGTAGCAAAAAACCAAACACAATAGAAACTATCAATAATAGAGATAATTTTGTAAAAATGAAAGGTGGAGAAGTGTTTAAGTTTGCTGTAACAGCCTTTCCAAATGCAACTAAAGAAGCACTAGATAGAGCTAATATTGGTGTAAAGGATATAAAAATACTCTTTCCTCATCAAGCCAATATAAGGATAATAGAATCTGCAATGAAAAGATTACACATAAAAAAAGAACAAGTATATGTTAATATTCAAAAGTATGGTAATACTTCTGCTGCTTCTATAGGGGTGGCCTTAGGAGAAGCATTGGAAGAGGGGAGAATCCAAAAGGGAGACACAATAGTTATGACTGCCTTTGGATCAGGACTTACTTATGGTTCTCTAGTGATGAAATGGTGCTATTAGCACATAATTAGGAGGTAATCATGTCAAAGATAGCTTTTGTTTTTCCAGGACAAGGGACTCAATATATTGGAATGGGAAAAGATTTATATGAAAATAATTCTGTTGCCAAAGAAGAATTTGATAAGATTTTTGATAAATTAGATTTTGACTTAAAAAATATAATGTTTAATGGACCTGAAGAAGATTTAAAAGATACTAAAAATACTCAACCTGCTATTGTTTCACTAAGTTTGGTTCTGGCCAAGCTTGTGATGGACAGGGGAGTAGTACCTAGTTATGTGGCTGGTCATTCGGTGGGAGAATATACTGCATATGGGGTGGCAAAAGTGTTGTCCTTTGAAGATACAGTTAAACTTACTGCTGCTAGGGGTAAATTTATGAATGAGGTTTCTAAAAAAGTAAATGGTGGTATGGCAGCTATATTAGGTCTAGCGCCCTCCAAGATTCATGAAATCCTTGAAACAGTGGACGGAATAGTAGAAGCAGTTAATTTTAATGAACCTAACCAAACGGTTATTGCTGGTGAAAATAAAGCTATTGAAGATGCCTGCATAGCATTAAAAGAAGCTGGAGCTAAAAGAGCTCTACCTTTGGCAGTATCAGGACCTTTTCACTCTTCTTTGATGAAAGAGGCTGGAGAAAGATTAAAAAATGAGTTAGATAATTATGATTTTAAAACAACTGATGTTAAAGTAGTCTCAAATACAGAGGCAAAAGTACTAGAAAGTGTTGAAGCCATTAAAGATGAAATCTATTATCAAAGTTTTGGTCCAGTCAAATGGGTAGATACTGTTTTAAAATTGAAAAATTTGGGAGTCAATAAAATTTATGAAATAGGCCCAGGTAAGGTTTTAACTGGTCTTATAAAAAAAATAGATAAAGAAATAGAAATAAAAAATATAGAAAAACTTGATGATTTATTAAATTTATAGTAATATCTATAATGTCAATCTGTAAATCTATAAAATTAAAATAGATTAATTAAAAATGTTAAATTTTAAGGAGGAAAAAAATGTTAGATAAAATAAGAGAATTAGTCGTAGAACAATTAGGTGTGGAACCAGATCAAGTTACTCCAGAAGCAAATTTTGTGGACGATTTAGGTGCTGACTCTTTAGATACTGTTGAATTAGTAATGGCTTTTGAAGAAGAATTTGGTGTTGAAATCCCTGATACTGACGCTGAAAAAATAAAAACAGTTCAAGACATCATAAACTATGTAGATTCTCATAAATAATTGCAATACGGGGTATGGAGATACCCCGTTAATTGTATTATTAATCAACACTTAGAATAAATACTGAGAGGTGATAGAATGAAGAGAGTTGTTGTGACAGGTGTGGGGCTTATTACAGCTTTAGGTGTAGGAACAGATGAAAGTTGGAAGAATATATTAGATGGAAAAAGTGGTGTTGGATTGATAGAATCCCACGAGACCACAGATTTACCTGTGAAGATAGCTGCTGAGATTAAAGAGTTTGATCCAACTGTTTTTGGAATAGAGAAAAAAGAAGTTAAAAAACTAGCAAGATACACTCAATTTGCCATTGCTGCAACCAAAATGGCTCTGGATGACTCCAAGTTAATTATAAATGAAGAAAATGCCACAGATGTTGGTGTAATAGTTTCTTCTGGTATTGGTGGAATGGAAATTTTTGAGGAACAGTATGGAAATATGATAGAAAAAGGGCCAAGAAGAATATCTCCCTTTACAATACCTGGAATGATTTCCAACATGGCTTCTGGAAATATTGCCATATATTATGGTGCCAAAGGGCCTAATAAATGTGTTGTTACTGCTTGTGCAGCAGGAACTCACTCCATTGGTGATTCTTTTGAACTCATAAAATTAGGAAAAGCTAAAGCTATGATAGCTGGTGGTGCTGAAGGTTCTATCACAAAGTTTGCTATTAATGCCTTCGCCAATATGAAGGCTCTATCCACTAGAAATGATGAACCATCAAAGGCTTCAAGACCATTTAGCGTTGATAGGGATGGATTTGTCATGGGAGAGGGAGCAGGAGTCTTAATTTTGGAAGACTTGGAACATGCACAAAAAAGAGGTGCAAAAATATACGCTGAAATAATCGGATATGGTTCTACTGCAGATGCCTTTCATATTACTTCTCCAAACATAGATGGTCCAGTGAGAGCTTTTAAAGCTGCCATAGATGATGCTGGTATTTCACCAGAGGCGGTGGACTATATTAATGCTCACGGAACTTCCACTCCAATCAATGACAAAAATGAAACAGAGGCAATAAAGGTAGTTTTTGGAGCTCACGCGAAGGAACTTTTAATATCTTCCACAAAAGGAGCTACAGGTCATGGACTTGGTGCCGCTGGTGGAATTGAAGGGGTAATATTAGCCAAGGCCTTGGCTGATGGAGTAGTTCCTCCAACTGTCAATTATGATAATCCAGATCCAGAATGTGATTTAAACTATGTGCCTAATAATAGTATCAAAAAAGATATTAACATAGCTCTATCAAGTTCTTTTGGTTTTGGTGGGCATAATGCTGTAATTGCCATGAAAAAATATAAAGACTAGCTAATTAGTTAATAATCTTTTAAAAGAGGCGGTTGTGATAGCCGCCTACATTTTTATACAAAAACTGCGGAGATATAAATGAATAAAAATTATTTGGAATTAGAAAAAAATTTATCCTATACCTTCAATAACAAGGAATTGCTTAAGCTTGCTTTGATTCATAAATCCTATGGAAACGAGCATAGAGAATATAGAAAAATTAGTAATGAAAAGTTGGAATTATTAGGAGATGCTGTATTAGATTTGATAATCACTGAATATTTATACCAAAAATATACAGAATCCTCTGAAGGGGAATTGGCTAAGATCAAAGCCACTGTAGTTAGTGAACCTATTCTCGCAGATATTGCCAAAAATTTAGAGATTGGAGAATATTTACAATTGGGGAATGGAGAAGAAAAAACTGGTGGAAGAAATAGAAGTTCATTGTTATGTGATGCCTTTGAATCAGTATTGGGTGCTATTTTTATTGATTCAAATTATGAGAAGGCAAGTAAATATATTATGACACATATGAAAGAAATAATTGATAATATCAACAAAAATGAAGATACTATTGATTATAAGACTATTTTGCAAGAATATTGTCAGCATGAATTTAAAGTTATCCCAACATATGCACTTTACTCTGAGATAGGGCCATCTCACAACAAAAATTTTGAGATTATTGTGGGTGTTTTAGATGGAGTCAATTTGGAGAATGTTGATAAAAAAGAAATTCTTCCAATGATTTTAAATTCAAAATATAATGCAATTGGAAATGGAAAAAACAAGAAAATTGCTGAACAAACAGCTGCCAAAAAACTATGTAAAATTTTAGAGGTCACCATTCATGAAACACTATAATATTCCCATATTTATTAACCATTTTGGTTGTCCCAATTCTTGTGTATTTTGTAATCAAAAAAAAATAAATGGCATTGAAACCGATTTGACTGTTGAAGATATAGAAAAAATAATTGGTATTCATCTGAAATCTCTTCCAAAAAAATCTCATATTGAAGTAGCTTTTTTTGGTGGAACTTTTACAGGATTACAAATTGAAACTCAGGTCAAATATTTGGAAATTGCTCAAAAATATATTAAAGAAAACCAAATTCAAGGAATTAGAATTTCCACAAGACCAGATTACATTGATGAAAGCAATCTAAAAATACTAAAAAAATATAATGTGACTTTGATAGAACTGGGAATACAAACACTTGACTCGGCTGTATTGATTAAAAGCGAGAGAAACTACACCTATGAAATTGTAAAAACCGCCTGTTCTCTAATTAAAAAACATGATTTTTTATTGGGGGTTCAAATGATGATAGGTCTTCCAGGTTCTAGTTTTGAAAGCGATTATTTTACATGCACAGAACTTGTAAAATTTAACCCAGATGTGGCCAGAATTTATCCAACTTTGGTCATAGTTGGAACCAAACTTCAGGAGATGTATATAAGAAAGGACTATACTCCCCTTTCTTTGGAAAATGCTATAAAAATTTCAAAAAAAATATATGCTTTTTTTCAAATTAATGGTATAAATATAATAAGAGTAGGGCTTCAACCAAGTGATAATCTCCAAAAGGATGGGGTAATAATAGACGGACCATTTCATCCTGCTTACAGAGAGCTTGTAATAGGAGAAATATATTTTGATTTTCTAAAAAAAATTCTTGATAAAGAAAATAAGTTAGATATTTTTTCTAATGAAAGAAATATTTCATCTATTGTTGGAATTAATAAAAAAAATAAAAATAGACTTGGACAAAAATTTCATATTAAAATAGATAACAAAATTGATAAAGAAAGTATATTTGTAAACAATAAGAAATATTGTATATTCGATATTTATAAAGAGGAGGTATCATGAGAACTGCAGTATACTCTGGAAGTTTTGATCCTATCACCAAAGGTCATCAAGATATAATTAAAAAAGCTCTTGAGCTTGTAGATAAGGTAATAGTGGTAGTAGTGGGAAATGTCAATAAAAAATATTGGTTTGATCTTGAAGAAAGAAAAGACATGATTCAAGAAGTGATGAAAGATTATTCAGACAGAATAGAAGTAAGGTCTTGTGACGAGTTATTGGTAGATTTCATGGCCAAAGAAAATACGAATATCATAATAAGAGGACTTCGTGCTGTCTCTGATTACGAATATGAATTGGCATATGCCTTTAATAATAATGATCTTTCCTACGGGAGAGTGCATACTGTATTTATTCCAGCCTCCAGAGAATATATGTATCATAGTTCCAGTGGGGTAAGGGAAGCTGCTGCTGCTAAAGCAGATTTGAGTTTTTTTGTGGATGAAAAATTAATTGATATCATACTTGAAAAGGCAAAGGGATTATCTCTTAATAACAAATTATAATTATTTTGTTGATAAGATCTTGTGTCAAAGAAAATTGTTATTACCAATCTGTCTAGAGGGATATAAAAATATCCAGAGTTTTATGAGTGTAGGTTTTTTGAGGGAAAATAAAAATTTATATTTCCAGAGAAAAAATGTAAGCTAAATTAGTATATTTAAAAATATTTGAAATATCTTGGAGGTAATAAAATAGCATGGACGAAAAAGATATTAGAGGCATCCTGAAACAAGTGGCACAAGGCACTCCATTGAGAGAAGGAATTGATGATATTATAGATGGCGGATTAGGTGCTCTTATTGTAGTTGGGTATGATGACAAAATCAAAAAAATGATAGATGGTGGGTTTAGACTTAATTGCAAATTCACACCTGAAAGACTTTATGAATTATCCAAAATGGATGGAGCAATTATTGTTTCTGAAGATTGTGAAGAAATCAAATATGCCAATGTACATCTTCAAGTTGAAAGAAAATTCTCCTCTGAAGAGAGTGGGACTAGACATAGAACGGCTCAAAGAGCTGGAAAAGAAACTGGGAAATTGGTAATTGCTATTTCTGGAAGAAAAAATATGGTCAGCCTTTATAAGGGAGAACAAAAATACAAGCTTAAAAATTTAATGGCTGTCATGGAAGAAGCTAACCAAGCAATTAGAACTCTTGAGAGGTATAAAACTGTATTGGATGATGAATTAGATAACTTGACCATATTTGAACTGGATGATTTGGCAACATTCAATGAAGTCTGTATAGTTTTACAAAGATTTGAAATGTTGAGGAGAATAGAGAAAGAGTTTTTGAGCTCCATTACAGAATTGGGAAGCGAAGGTAGACTTATTAGTATGCAACATAAAGAATTAATGCACGGAGTAAGAGAGGAAGAATTTGATTTTTTGAGAGATTATAGTCAACAAATTAACTATTTGCGAGATGAGTATTCTGATTATGACTCCAAAGAATATGCAGAATACGAAGAAATGATTATAGATGAAATACATGAATATTTGGATGGATTGAGTCAGGGAAATATATTTTCCAAAGAGGAGTTTTTGGTTGCTCTAGGATATCCGAGAAATAAAGCTTTAGATACAGAAGTACGTACAAAAGGATACAGAGTTTTAGGAAAAATAAGTAAAATTTTTAAAGATAGAGACAAACTCATCTCCACCTATCAAAATCTTTCAAAACTGCAAGAGACTTCAGAGGAAGAATTGTCAACTAGTCTTAGTCGGCTCAAAATTAGAGGCTTAAAAAAAGGGATAGAAAAATTAAAATCCACCATAAAGTTAAAAAGATAAAATTAGAAAAAGAACCATATTAATCAAATAAGAGAATTTTGGACTGAAAGTAAAAGTAACCTTCAGTCTTTTTTTATAAATAAAAATTGTCAAAACCATCAGTCATTATTTGTTGTTAGAATTTTCTCTCAGAGTATGCATAATACTGCTGGCAATCGGATCTTTTTGGTGAGTAATAACCTTAGATTTCAGTTTAAAGTGAACGAGAAAATATCTTGACAATTAAACTCTCAAAATTATAACTGTTTTATTATATTTTGGATTGCATCAAAAAAATCTTTTGGATTATCTGTATCCATCATATGTCCTGCGTTTTCTATCCAATATAATCCCTTTTGAGGAGCATTTATAGTATTAAAATATTCCTCAACAATTATGCTTGAAGTCCATTCATCGTATCTTCCCAAAATATAGTAAACTGGAACTTGGTACTCACGAATATTGCAAATATCATAGTCATAAAATACATCGCTTGCAAGTTTTTGACTAAATTCTTCTTCAATCATACCCCAATCTTCAAGAGTCATAATAGGACTTTTTTCATAAATTTCAATCCAGTCACTTGCTTTATAACCGTATTTAGCTTCCAAGCCACCAAGTAAAATTGTCCCTTCATCATATTTATCCCGTGTAATATTGGGAAAATCACAATCTACAGTATTTAACTTTTTTACATCTTCGTTTTTACCCAACTTCAAAACTTTTTTCTTCAAGTGCTCATACCAATTTCTGTCTTGTCTTGACATAGTAATATACTGTCCATATCCAATGTACCCACACACATCATGAGGATATTTTAGAATGTATTGCGTTCCTAGCACTGATCCCCAAGAGTGACCAACAAGAAAAACTCTGTTTGTATCATATTTCTCTTTAGCGTACTGAATTGTTTGTTTCAAATCTTCAAGCAATACATCTAAACAAAGGCTTTCATCTTCTGATTTATTTTTCAATTGAGTTTTTCCTGCACCACGTTGGTCGTAATAAACAACATTACAAAAATTCAAATATGATTGATGATAGTAAGCGGCATATGAGTTTGGAATACCTGGTCCCCCATGCAACATAATAAGCACGTCTTTATTGGGATTGAGAATATGCAAAAAATACTGAGATATTCCATTGATTGGAACATATTCTTCTTTGAAATTATTTACCATCTTTCGTTAACTCCTTTATTTATTCAAATAGGCATTTTTTCCTTAATTAAAAAATCATTCAAAATAAAGAAAAAATCAAACTCATTCATTTTTTCTATTATTCTATTGAAAAAGCCCCCCAGCTGAAATATGCGATTAGTTTGGGAACAGATATCACTTTATTTTATTCAGAGTCTATTATTATCAATATCTGTCAAAGTAATTTCTGATAGTAATTATAGGATTTTTTTCTTATATCCTTTATTGGCAGTTGGATGAAACCCCATTGATTCATAGAATCCACAGGCATCAGACCTATTCATTTCTGTAACAAGAATAATTTGGGAGCATCCTTTGATTTTGGCACGTTTTTCTAATTCTTCAAATAATATTTTTCCAATACCTTTTTTCCTGTATTCACTAGCAATAACCATATTTTCAACCACCAAAAATGGTTGACACTCTCCATATAACCTGAATTCCCGAAAATTATAACGTGGTCGGTGGCTTTACTCCAAGTAGCTCGTAAAGGGTTGACTGTTTCCTGGTCACCTCACCCACACGAAGCTTTT
>JGI994J12354_10004390_pt1 | contig 12693 bp, 10 predicted proteins | sample IntmicLarv3ML3BL_FD_12354 | JGI IMG/M metagenome (IMG submission 12354)
GTTGAACATTACTTGATGCAAGCATTGCAAAACCTGTTTGACGACAACTCATAACATCTTGATGATCGCCAAAAATTGAAAGTGCATTTGACGCAAGAGCACGTGCACTTACATGGAAAACGCCCGGTAAAAGTTCACCTGCAATTTTGTACATGTTTGGAAGCATAAGCATAAGTCCTTGGCTAGCTGTGTAAGTTGAGCCTAAAGCACCTGCTTGTAAAGAACCATGAAGCGCTGCTGCTGCTCCACCTTCAGATTGCATTTCTCTAACTTCTACTGTTTGACCGAAAATGTTCTTTACCCCGTTTGCACTCCATTCATCAACCATTTCAGCCATCTGACTTGATGGTGTAATAGGATAAATAGTAGCAACTTCAGTAAATGCATAGGACGCATACGCTGCTGCTGTATTTCCGTCCATGGTAGCTTTTCTAAGCTGTTTATTCATTATTTTCCCCCCTATAAGTAATTGAGTTATTCTGGTGCAGTTTTATCCGCACTGCATTGCTCCAATTTTATCACAAGGGAAATGTCAGTACAAGGTGTTTGAATTATTTCGTTAATTTCACTACAAAAGTTTCACTCAAAAAAACTTTAAACCGTCAAAACAACTCTGTACCATTCAACAGAAGTCCTTATTTCGAATTTAGTTCGTATATTGCACACATATGTGATAATTTTTGCACAAAAATGCCATACCTTTTTTGTGCACTATTATAGATTTTTCGCCATTCCCTGATTGTGTTTTTTTTATCAAAGGTATGATGGCCTAACCAATATTAGTGCTTTTATTTCAGCCAAAAGGAAAATGGACCTCATTTTTATACTATGAGATCCACTTAGCTTATATAATTATATATTTTATATTTAAATTGTCTAAAAATTCCCAAGGTATTTCTCATATTTTTACATAGTTATACTGTTTATTTTTTCTATATCCAAATATTTTTATATATAGTTTCTCAAATATTTTCTCATAAGCTGTTCCCATTCATAAAAATCTGTAATTTTTTGCTCTGTTTTTATAATCGACAACATATCCTCACCTTTTAAGTAACTCATTTCTTCATAGCTACCACCAAAAACCATTCGTCTCGCCAATTGGTATCGTCTTTGTTCGGTTTTAGGCAGAGATAAAAAACCGTCTATGTATCCGAAAATATTATTTAAATCTCTATCCAAATACCCTTCTATTTTTGGCAAAAGATTTATTATATGGTCGCTAACAACATATCCATTGCAGTTTTTAATATTACTAAGCATTTCACGTAATTCCAAAACTTTTTCTATATCGGAGCACTCATCAAACTCTCCTCTTTTTTCCATGTCCCACATAGGCGAACCTTCTTTTACAACAAAGGTTCTGACGCGAACATAATCAGGGTTTATTGCGTTTATTACCTCTGCTGTGTCAATAGCATTTTTATGACTTAATGTTTTTCCTCCTGCTCCAGGCATATAAAAAACATTAAACTCCATTCCTGCTTTTTTTGCCCCTAACCCTGCCTTAATCTGCTCTTCTGGCGTACAGCCTTTATTTAATAGCTCTAAAACTTCTCTGCATCCGCTTTCAAAACCTGAATGCAACATATTAAGCCCTGCATTTTTAAGCATAACAAATTCATCATCAGTTATCCTTGCCAACGTATCTGCCCTGCCATAAGCTGCAACCAGTTTAAGCGCAGGTAATTTGTTTTTCAAATAAGCTACAATCTCTGCCAGATTTTCAGGCTTTATAACCATTGTGTTTGCATCTTGTAAAAACACGTTCTCCATACGATCAATACGTATCCAATTAAAAACTGTAGCATAGCAATCTTTTTCTCTTGGAAAAACAACGCTATTGTATTCAAACATTATTTTCTCCATATCAAAATCTCCGTTTGATGTACGGTTTTTTTCAATCATTTCCACATAATACGCTACATTGTCTATGTCTTTTTTTACATCATCAATATGGCGCATTTTAAATTTTCCGCCTCGGTATAGAGTGCAAAAATTGCATTTATTCCATGTACAGTTTTCGGTAATCCTTAAAAGAAGGCTATTTGCATGAAATGGTGGACGTATCGGCCCTACCTCGAATGTTTTTTGTTCCATTAAAATCTCCTTAAAATTTCTTTTACAATTATTAATCCCTCTGCAAGCTGTTCATCATATCATTAATTTTATCGATTTCGCTGACTATAGTTTTTTGCTGTTGCTTAAAGAGAAGGTTTTTGTTATATTGGTAAAATTTATGGCAACCATTCTCATTTATAAATTTAATGCTATAGTACCCACTGTTAAGTTCTGTAACAAAAACAACCATTTCCTGTCCTTCGGAAAATACTTTTTCCATAAAATCAAAAGCATTGTCCAGTTTTTCGGATGCATTTTCAACAGCCTTTTTCCGTACATCTACAGCTAATGCAAAATTACTTTTTATAGCATTAAAAGCATCTTCTTTTGTATTTATACTGTTTTGCTTTATAAAATTCAAATAATCTTCTAGTGTCCTAAGTATCCTTTGCTCAAGTCTTTCTTCTTTTTTATTGATAAGTTTATTCTCTATTTTAGTATTCAAGTTTTTCTGCCTTAATTCTATGAAGGATATTAAAGTTTCCTCAGGTCTCTCTCCTGAGAAAATTCCTTCCTTTAGCCCTGTTAAAATACCATGGACATGGGTAACAAAAGTATCCTCTGCCTCTGCATTTTTAAATAGTCCGTTTAACGAACTTAAAATAAGGCTGATTACACCAAGTTTTTCGTCAAAAGACGCAAGCCTAAGCCTGTCTGTATAGGCATCTTTCACCTTTCCCTCTAAAATATCCCCTATTGAATAATCATTTTTATACTTGTAATAAAGCTCTAGATAAGCAGAAAAATCTTTTGCAATTTTCGGGCTCTGTACATATTGGGCTACTACTCCACTGTCCATTTTTTTGCCCAATTTTTCGTACACATATATTATTCTGGAAAGATCCTCCCAGCCTCTTGCTGTAACAAACATTTTCCCCTCAGCATTGTTTTTAATACTGTAAAAGTGTTCTTTTTTAATATCTAAATAACTTATTACTGCACTGTATACATTCTGGAATATAGCATATTCCCGCCAGATACCATAATCCTCTTCAACGTCCACTCTCTTTACCCTGTCCAAGGTAACAATATCAAATTCTCTAACTGATTTATTGTACTGTGGCGGGTTCCCTGCCGCAGCAATCAACCAACCATCAGGCACTTTATGGCTACCGAAAGTTTTATATTGCAAAAACTGTAGCATAGCAGGCGCAAGGGTTTCCGACGCACAATTTATTTCATCTATAAAAAGTATACCCTCTTTTAGCCCTGTTTGCTCTATTTTATCGTACACAGCTGCAATAATTTCGCTCATTGTATATTCTGTTACTGAATATTTTTTGCCTCCATACTCTTTTTCCTCAATAAATGGAAGCCCTATAGCGCTTTGGCGTGTATGATGAGTGATTGTATAAGCAACCAGTCCAATCTCACACTGTGTCGCCACTTGTTGCATAAGGGCTGTTTTGCCTATCCCAGGAGGACCAATAAGCAAAATAGGTCTTTGGCTTTCAATAGGTATTACATATTCATCGTATTCATCTTTAAGTAAATAGCTTTCAATAGAGTTTATTATTTCTTCTTTCGCACGTTTTATATTCAAGTTCCTCTGCCTCCATTTTTATATTTTACTGTTTCCCAAATTCATATATCTCTTCACTGCCTAACACTATTTCCGCCGCCCAGGATGGAACACCTTTATCATCATAGCTGTCATCTACAAAAACAAATGCTGTTTCGTAGCTTGGCATTTTTTTAGGGAAAACACCATATCCGTCTGTAAAATATATTAATCCTTTTAGCTGTGTAAGTTTCCTTTCATGGCAAAGGTTATTCACATAGTCAAACGCTGCTGTAAAATCCGTTCCACCACGTCCCTTTATTTCAAACTTTTGCATGTACTCCTCAAAAGCCGCCTTATTCACTATTACGTCATCACTTTGCACTTTGCTGTCACACTGTATAATATGGACATTTATTTTTCTAAAAAAACTTTCACTGTCCCTTAATATTGAGTAAGTTTCCTCCAAAAATCTTCGAACCAAGTCACTTTCACAAGATGCGGAAGTATCAATAACAATTACGAATTCCTCTACTTTATTCGCCTCTTTGTATTCAAGATTTTCTATTAAAGGCATATTCCCATATGTTCTTAGTCCATAGGTATAATAAATATAGTCATAGCTATCTAAATCCAACTGCATAACTTCTCTTTGGACAGTAAACTTTCTAAGAAATTCACCATAATTATATCGTTTTTTGTTTTCTACTTTCAAAAACTCTGTCATATCCCCTGCATCTTTGCCTTCATTACGCGAGAAGGTTTCCATGTCAGTTTCTGCCTTTTCACTGATACTGCGCCATTTTTCATTGAAATTATCTTTTTTACTCTGTGATTTAGGCTCTTGACCGTCGCCGCCACTATTGCCACTGTCGCCCTCATTGTCATCATTACTATCTTCATTATCTTCGCTATTATCTGAGTTTTCGTCATTATTAACGTTTTGTGGCACCTGAGCATACTGCATCCAAAAACTATGGTCGTCTATACAAAACTCTTCTTCTATCTTTTCCAAATATTTAAACAATTTATCGTTATTTATCAAAAAGCGATAGACGCTTTCTGCTGTGGGCACCTTTATGTTTTCATCTAGCTCGTCATACATCATTCTTCTTAGAGATGACATATTTCGCTTTAGTAAGCGTAACCTAAAACCGTCTATCAGGTACTCTGTAACAATATCACTGCTTACATTCCACAGCCTCTCATCTCTCTCTTCCATATTAACAGGGTGTTTAAATATACAGTGTAGCACCATATGTATATACGCTCTATTTATCCAAGGAGAATCCCTTTGATATTTTTCCATTAAAAAAGCAGGCGAATAAAACAGATAAAATCCATCTGTTCCCAAAGTATTTGTTTCGTTACTTAGCGCATACCTTAAACCGTCAAAAGCCATGCCTAAATATTTCACACTCATATAAAGCTGGTTCTTAGACGCATTTAAAATATTTTTACAAACCGTATCCAGCTTCCCAATAATTTCATACTCTGTAGCCATTTTATTCTCCTAAAGGTCAAAGTTTTTTTCTACAGTTTTAAACGTTGAAAGTTTTATGTCAAGTATAAATGCAGAAAATTCGCTATTTCCACAAATAGCAGCGGTTTCCACTACAACATCTATATGGTTTTGTGCCACAATTCCTTTATCCCTAAACATCTCAACTGCTGACATATCATTTTTCTTTGCACAATATTTTATTGCAGATGTAAGATTATTTGCAATGTAACTAATATACTTATTTGTAAACTCCTCTTCCAACATAAAAGAGGATTTTAATCTTGTTATAGCAATCTCTAAAACGGCTTCTTCTTTCTCTTCCATTTGTGCTTTTATAAAACAGGAATCATAGGTTTCAAAGTTAATCCTTGAGGTTTCTATCGCTTGCCTGTATTTTTCTCCAGCACCATGGGTAACTGTTAAACACTTCATAGCAGGGGCAAATGTAACATACTCAAAATCGTAATCTGTAAAAACCAATCTTAGATTGCCTTCTTTTATATTAAGATAAAAAAACTGTCTAATACCCACCAAAAACACGGAAAGACCGCTTGAAATATTTCTATAACTATCTATGGTTATTTCTTTTATCTCGTCACAATTTTTTATAAAACCGTCACCAATATAGTTTATTGTATTAGGCATCGTAATACTGCTTAGCCTTCTACAATTATAAAAGGAGTGCCCGCCTATCTCAGCCACCTTAGGCGGAATAATAATTTTATCAAGTTTCCTACAGTCGCAAAATCCATAGTTTCCTATAGATTCAACGGTCTTAGGCAAAATTACTTCCACTAAAAAAGCACAGCCACGAAAAGCTTCGTCCCCTATTTTTAGGACTTTAAGCCCATTTATTTCTTCAGGCACTTCCACAAAAGGGTCTGTTCCTGTATATTTAGAAATGGCAACACCTGCGCCAAATTTTTCTGTTACAAACAATTCAAACACTCCTAAACAAAAATAGTATCTTTATGGTTTGTAGAATATTTTCCCGGCGATACACCCAGAAACTTTTTAAAGGTTCTAATAAAATGAGAATTATTCTTGAACCCTGATTTTTCGCCTGTTAACTGCACACCTTCGCCGTCTCTTAAAAGTTTGCAGGCTTTTATAATTCTTTGGGCTGTTAAATACTGATTAATACCCAAACCTGTGGTTTTTTTAAATATATAACAAAGATGCTGTTTAGTTATAAAAAACTCTTTTGCAATTATATCAAGGTTTATATCTTTAGCGTAATTTTTCGTAATATATTCCATAATAGGTGTTACCCTATCAATATTTTTTGAATGAAAAAACTCTGCATTCGAGGACTTAGGCGCAACTTCGTTAAGCATAATAAGTAGCTCAATTAAAGCGTTTTGGCACATAAGGTCGTCCCCATAATTGTTCCCACCATTCATTGCTCTTGCACAAAGTTCTTCTACCAATGCAAGATCTCTTTCTCCAAGCGCTACACATGGTATTTTTAACCTAAACATTTTCAATAAATCTGTTTGTGATGTTGAAAAGTTCGAAATATATTCAGAAGAAAACTTAATAACATACCTTTTGTAAACTGTATTGCTGTCTACCTTACTTCTATGTATTTGACTATTTCCAAGAAGAATTACTACACCTTTTTTCATTTTGAAAGTTTTAGTTTCTATTCCCATTTCCCCATGGCCTTCAAAAACGATTGTTATTTCATAAGAATCATGAAAATGAAAACGATTCTTTCGCCATTCATAATCCTCATTTAATCGAATATCAAAAAAATCACTCATTTTTTATACCTCACATTCTTACTTTTTTTATAACTTTTAAAATATTATTTTACTACATTATCTTAATATTTGCAAACTTTCAAAACCTTGCATATAGTCTTTCTAACATTTTTTTAAACAAAAAAACTACGAATTTTCGCAGTTTTTTGTTTTGCTAACTATAGTTTTAAAAAGGCTTGCTCCAAATCTTTGATTATATCCTCTACATTTTCAAGCCCAACGGAAAGTCGTATAAGCCCCTCTGGTATTCTTCCAGCCTCTAACTCTTCAACTGAATAGGTTGAATGGGTCATACTGGCAGGGTGTTCGATTAGTGTTTCTGCATCTCCGAGGCTAACTGCTATAGTACAAAGTTTAAGAGAATTTACAAATTTTATACCCGCTTCTCTGCCACCTTTTATTTCAAAAGAAATCATACCGCCGAAATCTTTCATTTGCTTTTTTGCAACTGCATGATTATCGTGTGTTAAAAGACCTGGGAAGTATACTTTTTCTACAGCATTTACTCCCTCTAAATATTCTGCTATTTTTTTCCCGCTTTCGCAGTGGCGAAGCATTCTAAGCTCCAAAGTTTTAAGCCCTCTTAGTACAAGGTATGCCTCTTGAGGACCAAGTACACTGCCCGTCATATCTTTTACACCAAACGTTCTTACATCTTGAATAAATTCTTTGCTACCTATAACTGCTCCTGCTATAACATCTCCATGACCGTTTAAATACTTTGTCACAGAATGCACAACAACATCCGCCCCTAATTTTAACGGATTTTGAAGAAACGGCGTCGCAAACGTATTATCGCAAACAACTTTTATATCTTTATTATATTCATGAGCTATTTTAGCAATAAGCTCAATATCGGATATTTTTAAATTGGGGTTCGCAGGTGTTTCCAAATATACTGCAACAGTATTTTCTTTAAAGGCTTCTTTGACCTCATCAATATTCGATGTATCTATAAATGAAACGTCAACCCCATAACGTGTTAACCCATGTGTAAAATAAGCAAATGTACATCCATAGAGAGTGTTATCGGTAATAATATGTTTGCCTGCCGCCGCTATAGTCCATAACGCCGAACTAATTGCCCCCATACCACTTGATGTGGCAACTGCTGCCTCTCCGCCTTCAAGCTCTGCAATTTTATTTTCTAAAACACTGGTTGTAGGGTTACCAAGGCGGGTATATATCATCCCTTCTTCCTCTCCGGTAAACCTTCTACCACCTTGTTCACACTCATCAAAGTGAAACGTGGATGTTTGATAAATTGGTGTAGCAAGGGCATTAAACTCATTCTTCACATTTCCTGCATGTATTGTTCTTGTACCAAACCCTAAATTATTCTTTTGCATAAAAATTCATCGCTCCTTTCATAACAAATGTTATTTTGCAGTCATCACTTTGTCACCATGCCTTTATTATGCCCAAAAATTGCTTTTGTATATCAAAATACCTCCTCCAAAGGAAAAGGTATTAAACAATTATATATTATTTATATCTTGATTATCTTGAGTCTCTTCTATCTTTTCAACAATTACAACTGTAATATAGGGACTTTCCGCCTCTGTCAATCTAACGCCTTCTGGCAAATTAACCAAAATCGGCAACCTATGCTCTCCTAGTTCCAAGTTTCTAATCACAGTATCTGCTGTTATATCTTCGTCTGATATATTATTTAGTACCATTTCCAAGCCACTTATTTTTATAGGTATATTTTCTGGAAGAACTTCGGCTATATAGCCTTCTGCTAATTCAATTGTAAAAAATATATTCTCGCTCTTTAAAATCACATCTTTGATGCTTTCTTCCACGAAGGTTGCTTTAATAACTATTCGTTCTGCCTCACCTTCTTTTAACCTTATCCCATCAGGCAAAATATATCTAATAATAAAACTAGTCTCAGTATCAGAGCTTTTCCCGTCTATATTCATTGCTGGAACTGCAATTTCTGTTATGCTTGCCAGTAAAGCCTCATCGCCTAAAATATACACCGATTGGGGATAACAAGTTATTTCGCTAAGGATAAATCCTTCTTTCGGTACACCAATAACCGCTGGCACCAACTGTACTTTTTTGCTAGCTTTCACAGGAATATAAATATTTGCCACATCTTGGCTAAGGGTTACATCAAAAACTTCCACATCATTTTCATTGTAGGGCACTAGCCTCGCTACATAGTAGCTATCCTCCACTATATTCTCAACTTGAATAACCGCCCTAACACCAACAACTGCATTTACTGCACTTTCTGTACCTCTTACTATAACACTTGAAGGGTCTATTTCAGGGTCAACCATTACATAACCACCTACAAAATCCCCTTCTATTTGAAGTTCCACAGCCATTTCTACTTCTTTTCTTTCCTCAATAACTACTTGAATACTGATAGGCGTTCTACTTTCTATCTCATAGCTATCGCTAAGATTTGCTGGTAATTTTACCAAAATCGGCACAGTAAATGTTCCACCCGAAATTGGCATGTTTTCAATTAACGATAAATCAACATACGCCTGTATAGCGTCCCTATTTTGATGTAATTTATCAAGGGAAAGTCTTTGTCCGCGCACCTTAATATTTATTTTTATATCGTCTATATCATCATAGTTTGAAATTATTTGGTTGTTGTCTGTTATTTCATTGGTACCTCTTATTTCAAGGGGCACAGAAAAGCTTCTTATTTCGACTGGATTTTCTATGTTAATAACTATAAACCAAAGACAAACTGCTATTAACATGGAAAGTATCTTCCACCAAAAATCTTTTATCAACAAATTTTTTAAAGTATTTTTTTCAATCATTTCCACGCCACCCCTTCCATATAGCTATTTTTTTCTTAGGGATTTTGCTACTTTGAGAAAACATACTTTTTAAACTTTCAATGCTAAGATTTCTGTACAAAACACCTGCTCTGGCAAGAGAAATAGCACCTGTCTCCTCGCTCACTATAACAACATGTGCATCACTTACCTCGCTTGCGCCTAAACCGGACCTATGTCTGGTGCCAAGGTCTCTACTTAATTCAGCGCTTTCTGTAAGCGGAAGAAAACATGTCGCCGCAGATACTCTATTGTTTCTTATAATTACAGCACCGTCATGAAGCGGTGTGTTTTTCTCAAATATATTAATCAAAAGCTGGCTACTTACAGTTGCATCAATTAGTATTCCTGTCCGTTCAAAGTCCCCAAGGGGAACATCTCTTTCAATCAAAATAAGTGCGCCTGTTTTCGTAGCACTCATTTTGCTACAAGCCTTAACTACTTCATCAATGGTTTTTTCACTAAAATCCTCATCATTGTTCCTAAAATCAAAACGAAGTATTGATGACAAATGCCGACTTCTTCCAAGCTGTTCAAGAGCTTTTCTTAGTTCAGGCTGGAACACAACTATAATCGCTATAATTCCAACAGAAATAGTATTTGAAAGAATCCATAAAATTGTATTTAAGCGAAAAAGAAACGCAATAATGGAAAACGCAAATATAACCAAAATTCCTTTAAAAAGAATCCATGCTCTGGTTTCTTTTATCCAAAAAATGATTTTATAAACAATATACGCAACAATTAAAATATCCAAAATATCAATTATGCCAACTGTTGTGGGCACAATATCTGAGATTGTAAACGTTGCAGGAATTAGTTTTAAGTAGTCCATTCAATCACCTTCTTAGGCATATCCGCCCAAATTTCGTTATTCTTTTGCTTTAGGAACAGCCTTAACATAGTACATGTAATTATCATCTTGAAACTTAACATATTCCGTTTTTGAATAGTCCAGCACAAAATCAAATGCTGTAATAAAATATGCAATAACACACGAAACCGCCGTGCCAACAATCGCTCCTATGGTTGATGCTCCTTCTGAAAACATTATATTAACAATAATAATACCAACAACCATAACAATACCTGAAACTCCAATAGCTACTATTTTTTCGTGGTTGATAAATAAATTGTTTACTACCCAAGCAGAAATACTTGATAAAGCAAATACCCCTGCTATAAAAATCCAGTTGTAGTTAATATTTTGACTAAGCATTTCCATGATTTTTATAAAATTATCCAGCATACCCATTAAATCAAAATCAGTTTTTGGCGCCATTTCCATTATATCAAACAATACGCTTTTTGAACTATGTAAAAACACTGTAATAGCCACTGCACCAATACTTCTTAACCCAAAGTACAACCCTGCTACTATCGGCACTATGTAAGGTATCTTAAATAAATATGCAACCAACATAACAGGTATCAAAAGACTTTCTTTAGGAAAAATACGCACATAAAACACAAAAATAAGAAAGAAAGCAGCAAATGATAATAATGCCGCCTCAACAGACACCATGGATATGTAAAAACATGACACTGCACCCATCATAACTAAAAATAGCCCTGGCGAAACAATCATTGTCACAGCTGAGCAGGCTATGCTTAATGCCATAACTCTTCCTATTGACACACCTACGCCACCTAATGCACCTAGTCTTATAAAAACAAACATACCTGCTAAAAACTTAAGCACTGGCATAAGCTTTGTTTCATGTTTTTTTAAAATATATGATATTTTCCCCACATGGTGTTGTATCTGTTTCATAAATCGAAGGTTAAGCCCCTTTTGTTCCATTGTCGTTATCTCCTTGTGAATGAAGTTTTGAAAGTATTCCTTCGTATCTTTCATGTCGTTCTTGTGCAGCATTATATCGTGCACCATTAACTATTATTCCAATAATGCTGTAAATAACAAGTACAACTAAAGAAATTATTCCTATTTTGATAAGTTCTTCCCTGCTAAACAATTCAAATATACTCACTTCTTTAACAAATAATTGATTAGCATAATATATTATAATAAGTAAAATCAACCCTAAAGCAACGCCTAAACGAATGTCCAGATTTTTTCGATAAACATAATCTCTCTTATAAAGAGACATCATTTCTTTGTCGTTTTTTCCGTCATGTTTATCATATATGGCCAGATTAATCATCGCTCTAACCTTTTTCGAGTCTTCCAAGCAATCACGTCCCTTTGCACACTTTAAGTGTTAAATAAAAGATTTTTGCTAACTTTTTAGCATACCTTTGACCATTATAACATAAAATTCCTAATTTTTTTATAAAATTTACTTACTTTTTTTATGTTTTTATAAAAAATAATCAAATAATTCATATTAAAATAGCCACTTAATTCATTTTTAGCTTGTAAAAAAATTCACTTCGCGCCTTTAACTTACAACTTTATTTTATGGTACTTCATCTTGTTCCATAAAGTCGACCTACTAATTCCCAGTTCATCAGCTGTTTTCGTCCTTGAAAAATCATTATTTTTAAGCGCCGACAAGATTTTTTTCTTCTCCCACAGCTCCACCTCGCTTCTTCCAAAATCTATATCCTCATACTTCACTTGGGCTATAGCATGGTTCGGTTTTTGAAGTAAGCTTTTGCTGCCATCTGCCAGCCCTTTATTTATCTCGCCAAATAATGCCGCTGTTGTTATATGCTTGTTCTCAAGCATAACACTAAGTCTTTCCAACATATTTTGCAGTTCCCTTATATTCCCGCGCATTTCATACTTATCTAATTCGTCCACAATTTGTTCCCATAAAGCTTCGTTAGATTTAAAACTTTTATAGTTAAAACTTCTAAGATAATCAAAGGAAATCTCTTTAATATCCTCTTGTCTTTCTCTAAGTGGCGGAATTTTAAGTTCTAAAACATTTAATCTATAAAATAAATCTTCTCTAAAACGTCCTTTTTCCACGTCAGCCCTAAGGTCCCTGTTTGTGGCGGAGATTACTCTCACTTCCACAG
>JGI994J12354_10004391_pt1 | contig 12691 bp, 11 predicted proteins | sample IntmicLarv3ML3BL_FD_12354 | JGI IMG/M metagenome (IMG submission 12354)
GCCCGCGGCGGCAGGGTCTGTCATGACGCGCACGCCCAAGCCGTAGTTGTAGCCGCGCTGGGTCTCCCAATCGTGGGTCGACTGCTGAGCGGCGTTCAAATGCGGCAAAGCCATCAGGTCGATGGTTTTTCGGGATAAGATGCGCACGCCGTCCAGTGTGCCGTTATTCACAAGCATGTCCGTGATGCGCTTATAATCGCCGAGGGTCATGGTTAAGCCGCCGCCACCCATTTCGAGCAGGGAATCGGGCTCGAACATGCTATCCTCTTCCGCGGGCGCTAATGTGAAGCCATTGCTGCCAATGCTGTACATACGCGCGAAGCGGGGTGCGTTCTCCTTTGAAACGCGGAAGGAAGCGTCCTTCATTTTAAGGGGCGCGAAGATTTCTTTTTGCATAAACTTGCCGAGGGTCATGCCCGAGAGGGTTTCAACCAGCATGCCAATCACATCTATGGACAGGCCGTAGAGCCACCTTTCGCCCGGATCGAAGGCCAGAGGGATGGAACCATAGCGCTCAATCATGCCGCGGACGGTTTTGAAACGGTGGGTTTTGCCTGCTTTTTCGTATTCGCGGGCGCTGGGGCTGTCGCTGCCCGGATAGGGTATGCCCGAAGTCATCGTGAACAAATCGCGTATGGCGATTTCACGCTTGGCGGGGCGGACTTTACCGTCCTTTTCGTAAACCTTCGGGTTTTTCAGCGCGGGAATGTATTTTGAAACGGGATCGTGCATCTTATATAAACCGCGCTCGTAGAGAATCAGCGCGGCGATGACGGTAACCACCTTGGACATGGAGTAAACCCTGAAAATCGTATCCTCTCTGATGGGAATATTGTTTTCGATATCCGCCATGCCGTGCATGGATCGCAGGATTTCCTTGCCCTGGTAGGCAACAGATAAGGAAGCGCCCGGTACTTCGCCATTATCGACGAAGGATTTGAGCATCGCGTCAATGCGCTTGAGCTGCGCTGAATCAAATGGCTTTAGCATAAGGAAATACTCCTTTTTTTTATTTCATTCTATCAGCGGCGGTTGCGCATGTCAATGCAATGGGATATAATAAGGCGATTAACTTTAAGGGGAAATAGCCTATGAGGATTGGCGCTTTGGAAGCGGGCGGAACGAAAATGGTTTGCTCCATCGGGGATGAAGCGGGGCAGGTGTTCGAAAGGGTATCGTATCCTACCACGACGCCCGATGAAACCATGCCGAAGATCATCGCGTTCTTTAAGGAGCGGGGGATCGAACGCCTTGGTATCGGCTCCTTCGGGCCGGTTGATCTGCATAAGGAATCGCCGACCTTCGGCAATATTACCTCCACGCCGAAACTGGCGTGGAAGAATTACCCGCTTTATAAAACGCTGGAGGAGGAATTAAAGGTACCTGCCGCCATCGATACGGATGTAAACGCCGCGGCGTGGGCGGAGTATCAGCTTGGCGCGGGAAAAGGGCTGCACAGCTTGGTTTATGTAACCGTTGGTACAGGCATAGGCGGCGGTGTGGTGGTGAATGATGCGATGCTGCACGGGCTTGTTCACCCGGAAATCGGGCACATGCTTTTACGCCCCGATAAGCGCGACCCGCTGCCCGAGGGCATCTGCCCTTACCATAAGGGCTGCCTGGAGGGGCTGGCGGCAGGGCCGTCCATTTTAAAGCGCTTCGGCATTCCCGCCCAGGATTTGCCGAAAAGCCACCCGGCATGGGAATTGGAAGCGGAATACCTGGCGCAGATGTGCATGAACCTGATACTGACGCTATCCCCTGAGATTATTGTTTTAGGCGGCGGCGTGATGCAGCAGATGCACCTGTTTCCGATGGTAAGAGAGCGAACCCTTGAACTGCTGAATAGTTACGTGGCGGATGAGCGGGTTTTAAAGCATATGGATGAATACATTGTGTCGCCCGGGCTGGATATTCACAGCGGGGTGATCGGGGCGCTGCTCTTGGGTGCGCAGGCATAAGGAATTTAAGGAGCGAAAAATGTTAAAAACCCATCGCGAGAAAATGTTGATTCGGACGGCAAACTGTGATTTTAACGGCACATGGCGCATGAGCGATATTCTCTTAACCATGCAGGAGGTATCGAGCATGCATTCGGAGCTTTTAGGCGTGGGACGCGCCGCGTTGATTGAAAAAAATCTGGTATGGGTGCTTTCAAGAAGCGAAGTCAAAATGGCGCGCTACCCCAAAATCGGCGAAACTGTCACGGTGGAAACCTTTCCTATGGCGAACCGCCGCTGGTTCTTCCCGAGGTACTTTATCATCTATGATGAAGCCGATCAGATCATCGGCTGCGCAAGCAGCATTTGGGTGCTGATGGATTTTAAAGAAAGAAAAATGGCCGCGCCCGATGCGGCGCTGCCCTTTTTGCCCGACAACTCGGATTTGACGGTGCCGCTTAACTTCCCCGGGAATATTGCGGATGTGGAGGGCGAAGCGCGGGCGGAAAAAAGAATGCCGGTATATACGGATTTGGACATTAACGGCCATGTGAACAACACAAAATACGCCGATTGGCTCTTGGATACCATCGGCATTGAGCGAATGAAGGGGCGAAAGATCGCGCATCTTTTGATTCACTATTCCCATGAGGTTTTGCCCGGCAACGAACTGGCATTGATGCTTTATCAAAACGAAAGGGATTTCAGGCTGACGGGGGAGCATGAGCAAACCCGGTATTTTGAAATCGGCGGTTCATTTATGGCTCAATAACGCGATGGCTTTTTCACGGGCGGCTTTCATAGCGGTCGGAAAGGGGAGGGATTCAAGCGCTTCCGCTTCGATCCATTGAAGGCCGTCTATTTCTTTTTCCGCCGCGAAATGGTAGAGGCGCATGTTCCACACACGGTGGGTGAACACATGGCGCGCCTCGCCCAAATCTGCTTGATACCGGCAGGGGATACCCGCTTCTTTGAGGGCGGCGATCATCTCCTGCTTTTCATTTCCCTCTTCATTTATAAAGAACACGGTTAAGCCGCCGAGCATTTTTTCTTTGCGCGTAAAAACCACAATGCGCTTCCCGCAGGTGATGAGCGCGATGCCGACCTGCATTTGTGTCGGCGGGCGCTTTTTTGTTTTGATGGGCAGCAATTCCGCATCGCCGTTTTTAAAGGCCTCACAATGGGCTGATAACGGGCAGGCGGCGCAATCGGGCGTGCCGGGGGCACATATCCCCGCTCCCAAATCCATGAGCGCCTGATTGAAATCCCCCGGGCGGGGGTTATCGGCAAGCGTTTTCGCCAGAGCATGGATTTGAAGAAGGGTGTCCTTGTGGGTGACATCCTGAAAAATACCGTGGAGCCGCGCCAAAACACGGATGACGTTGCCATCCACGGCGGGGACAGGCAGATTGTAGGCGATGGACATGATTGCGCCTGCCGTATAAGGGCCAATGCCCGAAATTGAAAGCAGCGCCTTTTCCTCCTTCGGAAGAACGCCGCCGAAATCGCTTATCACCTGTTGCGCCCCCTTTAACAGATTGCGGGCGCGGCTATAATACCCCAGCCCTTCCCAGTGCTTCAGCACCGCTTCCTCACAAGCACGGGCTAAAGAATCAATGGTGGGGAACGAGGACATAAAACGATTATAAAACGGGATAACGGTGGTAACTTGTGTTTGCTGAAGCATGGTTTCGCTCACCCAAGTGGCATACGCGTCGGAAATGTCCCGCCAGGGAAGGCGGCGGCGGTGAGCATCATACCAGGTCAATAAATCGGTGACGATCGGATTCATTGCGGATTTCCTTTCGGGTGTTTTCAATGTATTATAGCACGAATTTGCGCAAAACAAAGAAATGATTGAAAAGAGAAGAAAACAGCAGAAAAATCGCAAAAACAAAAGATTAAAAAGCAATAACACGCGAAAAGAAAGATTTATGGACGTAATCAGCGAAAATGCCATTTGCCATGGACGCGGAAATGAATTAAACTATGAAATGTTGTTAGCACTCCGGTTTGTTGAGTGCTAACAATCCAAAACAATAGCTAATGAGGAGGATTCCACATGACAGTTAAGCCCTTAGGTGACCGCGTGGTCATCAAAAATGTTGAAACGGAAGAAACCACCAAGAGCGGCATCGTGCTGCCCGGCACAGCCAAGGAAAAGCCCCAGATGGCCGAGGTGCTGGCGGTTGGCCCCGGCGGTGTGGTGGACGGCAAGGAAGTGTCCATGCACGTGAAGGTTGGCCAGAAGGTTATCTACTCTAAGTACGCGGGTACGGAAGTGAAACTGGACGGGCAGGAAATGATTATCGTCAGGCAGAGCGACATTCTGGCTGTTGTAGAATAAGGAGTGAAAGTAAGTTATGGCAAAGCAGATTAAACATGGCGAAGAAGCCCGCCGCGCCCTTGAACGCGGCGTGAACCAATTGGCGGATACGGTTAAGATTACCCTCGGTCCCAAGGGCCGCAACGTGGTGCTCGATAAGAAATTCGGCGCGCCGCTCATTACCAACGACGGCGTGACCATCGCCAAGGAAATCGAACTGGATGATCCCTTTGAAAACATGGGCGCTCAGCTGGTGAAGGAAGTTTCCACAAAAACAGGCGATGTGGCGGGCGACGGCACCACCACCGCAACCCTTCTTGCTCAGGCTATCATCCGTGAAGGCTTGAAGAACCTGGCTGCCGGCGCGAACCCGATGGTGCTTAAAAAGGGCATTGAAGCGGCTGTGGAAGTGGCCGTGGAAGGGCTCAAAGATCAGAGCCAGCCCGTGAAAACCAAGCAGGACATCGCTCAGATCGCCTCTATTTCCGCGGGGGATGTCTCCATCGGCGATTTGATTTCCGAAGCCATGGAAACTGTCGGAAACGATGGTGTCATTACGGTTGAAGAATCCAAAACGATGAACACCCAGATGGTTACCGTTGAAGGCATGCAGTTTGATCGCGGCTATGCTTCCGCTTATATGGTGACCGATACCGATAAAATGGAAGCGGTTCTTGAGAGCCCCTACATTTTAATTACCGATAAGAAGATCACGAACATTCAGGAAATTCTGCCTGTGCTGGAAGGCGTTGTGCAAGCGGGCAAAAAGCTGCTCATCATCGCCGAGGATATCGAAGGCGAAGCCCTCGCAACCTTGATTTTGAACAAGCTGCGCGGCACCTTCACATGCGTTGCGGTTAAAGCCCCGGGCTTTGGCGACAGGCGCAAGGAAATGCTGCGCGATATCGCTGTTTTGACAGGCGGCCAGGTGATTACGGAAGAACTCGGCCTGGAATTGAAGGACACCACCCTTGATATGCTGGGTACCGCCCGCCAGGTGAAGGTGGACAAGGAAAATACCACCATTGTCGAGGGCGCGGGCGCCAAGGCCGATATCGAAGGCCGCATTACCTCCATCAAGGCGCAAATCGCCGATACCACCAGCGATTACGATCGTGAAAAGCTGCAGGAACGTCTGGCGAAATTGGCAGGCGGCGTAGCGGTTATCCAGGTTGGCGCGGCTACGGAAGTGGAAATGAAGGAACGCAAGCTGCGCATTGAGGATGCCCTGGCAGCGACCCGCGCGGGCGTTGAAGAAGGCATGGTACCCGGCGGCGGCGTGGCGCTTTTGAGCGTGATTGATAAAGTGGCGGCGCTACTCCAAAAATTCACGGGCGATGCCAAGACGGGCGTGGAAATCGTGCTGCGTTCCCTGGAAGAACCCCTCCGCCAGATTGCGATTAACGCGGGCATTGAAGGCAGCGTCATCGTGGAGAACATCAAGAACAAGAAAAAGGCCAATTACGGCTACGATGCCTTGAAGGGCGAGTACTGCGATATGATTAAAAGCGGCATCATCGATCCGACAAAGGTGGCCCGTTCCGCTTTGCAAAACGCGGCCAGCATCGCGGCGCTGGTTTTAACCACCGAATCCCTTGTGACGGATATCCCCGCTCCCGAACCTGCCATGCCGGCAGGCGGCGGCATGGGTGGCGGCATGGGCGGAATGTATTAAGCCGCTTCGTTTTCCGACGAACGCGGGCATTTTACAAGATTTCAAAAAGCTGAGCGGCTAAACCGCTCAGTTTTGTTTTTGGTTGCGTTAGCTGGAAATAAGTGTTAAAATAACTCGATGTATAACTTATACACGATGGCGGAAAGGAAATGAGACCATGCTGAAGATGCTGACTGCTTTTACCCTTGAAATTGACGATGTCGATCTGGCGATTGAAGAAATCAAGGCACAGATTGATTTTGAAAAAGAGCTGATGAAGTGCAGCGTAGGGCTGGTCACTTGCTACAGCGAGTTTATCGACAGCGGCGTAGTGGAAAAGCTTTGTGAGGTGCTTCCCTTTGATGTGATTGGCTGCACGACGAGCAGCTCGGGGACAGAGGCGGGCATCAGTAGCCTTGCCCTTTCGTTAACCGTGCTGACAGCGGATGATGTGGTTTTTGAAACCGTGCTGACACAAGGCCTGACGGATTCCCAGGAAGAAAAAATCAAAGCCGCGTACGATGCGGCCAAAACCGGCCTTAAGGAAGAACCCAAGCTTGCGCTGGCCTTTATGCCGCTGATCTTTACCGTAGACGGCGAAGTGTTCTTGGAAGCGATGGACAGCGTGAGCGGACATTTGCCCATTTTCGCGACGCTGGCGGCGGATCATACCCGTGATTACCGCTACGCTACGGTCATCTGCAATGGCAAGTCCTACAAGGATGCCATGGCGATGGTGCTGATTGGCGGCAATGTACAGCCTAAATTTGTGGTGGGTGGTCTGCCAATGGAGCGGATTTTAAAGCAGCAGGCCATCATTACGGATTCACACGCGAATATCCTCAAAGAAGTGAACGGCATTCCGGTGGTGGAATACCTGAAGAACATGGGTCTGACCACGGAAGATGGCAAGGTGGAGGGAGTGACGGCATCGCCGCCGTTTGTGCTGGATTATCGCGATGGCACGGATCCCGTAGTGCGCGCCATATTCGCGCAGACATCCGAGGGGCATGCCGTGTGCGGCGCGCGGGTGCCTGTGGGTGCGACCCTTGCCATCAGCGCGATTGATCACGATGTGGTGCTGGATGTGACGGCGAAAGTGATGGAAACAATCAAAGCGCAAGAATGCAATGGCGTTCTTTTGTTCTCCTGCATCGGCCGCAACTACGCCCTGGGCGCGAATCTTTTGGATGAACTGGATTTGATTTTGAAAAACCTTGGCGGCAAAATGCCCTTTATGGCAGCCTATTCCGGCGGCGAGGTCTGCCCGATGTATGATAAGCAAGGCCACACGCAAAACCGGTTCCACAACAACACGATTATTGCCTGTATTCTGTAAAATTAAGTTGGCTATTTAGGAGGCAGCTTTTCATGACGCAGACAGATGCGATGCTTTGGCAACGGGAAAAGCGCAAAATGGAACGTGAAATCGCTTTACTGAAAGAGACGATTGAGCGTTCCAGTCAAACGCACAGGTCGTTAAGCATGCTGCGCGATGTGTTACTTAAAGAAAAATCCATGCAGGAGAAGTATATGAGCCTCCTGCTTGACAATTGTCCCGACATTATTATCCTGCTCAACGAGGAAGGCTGCTTTGTCAACTGTACGAAGGCTTTTTTGAAGTGTGCGCGGATTGCGAATTTCGGCTTAATCCATATGAAATCTTTAAAAGCGGTGTTTGAGCAATGTGTATGCGGCGGCGACTGTGATGAAATGCTGGCGGTATACCGACAATCCGTTAAGGAGAAGCGCAGCATTGAACATGAAAAGACGATGGATTTCGGCTTTCATGGGAATGACAGACGCTATCAGATTACCTTTACGCCCATGCAGGCGGATGACGGAAGCATCGAAGGCGCACTCGGGCTTTTCCACGATATTACAGAGCTATCTACGGCGAAGCAGCAGGCGGAACGCGCCAACGCCGCAAAGACGGATTTTCTGGCAACCGTATCCCATGAAATCCGCACCCCTATGAACGCGGTGATGGGGCTGACGGATCTGCTTTTAAAAACCAAAACAACAGATCAGCAGCGCGGTTATTTGAATAACATTCAGATTTCTTCAAGAAGCCTGCTTCGGCTCATCAATGATATTTTGGATTTTTCGAAAATTGAGGCAAACCATCAGGAAGTCATGCGGGATTACTTCTCTTTGGCGGATATGCTGGATGATTTAAAGGGCATGTTTGATGCGCTCTTTATTGAAAAAAAGATCATGCTCAAGTGCGATTTTTCGCCTGAACTGCCCAAAAGTGTTTTGGGTGATGAAAAGCTGCTTCGCCAGATTTTAACCAATCTCTTAACAAACGCCTTAAAGTATACGCGGGAAGGAACGGTATGGTTTGCGGCCTGTCCCGGGACACATGGCGAGTTTGAATTTACGGTAAAAGATACCGGGATGGGCATCAAAAAGGAAGATCTTCCCCGCTTGTTTAACGCTTTTGAACAGCTGGACAGGGTGAAAAACAAGAATATTGTGGGAACGGGCCTGGGGCTTACCATAACGAAGCATCTGTGCGAAATTTTGGATGGCAGCATCCAGGTAGATAGCGAGTACGGGGTAGGCTCTGTCTTCACTGTGCGCATCCCCATGGAGCCGGGCGGGGAACTGATCAGGCAGGCGGTGGAAAACATTCAATTTCAGGCACCCGGCGCGAAGGTTTTGGTGGTGGATGATATTGAGATGAATACCATGATTACCGCGGCCATGCTTGAAACCTTTCAAATCAAGGCGGATGAAGCTAACAGCGGTGAAACGGCGATTGATATGGCGAAGAAGAAGCCTTACGATATTATTTTCATGGATCATATGATGCCTGTTATGGATGGCGTGGAGACAACTGCCCATATCCGCCGCCTGCTGCATTTCGACGGTCACTACCAAAAAGCACCCATTGTGGCATTGACAGCCAACGCGGGCGCGGATTCCGTTAAAATGTTTTTGGCAAGCGGCATGACGGATTATGTTTTCAAGCCGCTGGAGGAAACGGAGCTGGCAAAGTGCCTGGTGAAACATCTTCCCAAAACCATCATGATTTATTAAAAAGTGAACATATTGTAAACACTGGGGGACGAGGTAAATAACCTCGTCCCCTTGTTCGTTGTATGAGTGTAAAGACATATAGGAAACCTTTGGCGCATAGGGTAAAAATAAAAGAAAGGGGCGGCCTATGCGACAAATATCGGTGAAACCTAAGAAACCCATGGAGTGGGAGCAAAAGAAGGAGAAAAAGAAGCCGAAAAGGGCGGATAGGATCCATGCAAAAATGTCCGCGTTGGCGCTTGGCCTGGCGTTCTTGTGCGGCCTTTACACTTTTTCGCTGAACGAAAACACCGTTATGGTGGCGGCAAGAAAAAGGGAACTGCCCGTCTATTCTGTCAAAAGGGATGACAATGTGATCGCGATCAGCTTTGACGCGTCCTGGGGCGGCGAGCAGACAGTAAGCATATTGGATACATTGGATGCATATAATGTGAAGACAACCTTTTTTCTTGTGGGCATTTGGGTGGATAAATACCCGGAGCTGGTAGAGGAAATAGTGGCGCGAGGCCATGAAATCGGCAATCATTCCGCGACACATCCCCATATGAGCCAAATTTCCGAGGGGAAGATACTTGAAGAGCTGCGCATAATGAGCGACAAAGTGGAAAAGCTAACCTCAAAGCGCCCGACGCTTTTCAGACCGCCCTATGGGGATTACAACGACCGCCTTGTCTTATCCGCGAGGCAGGCAGGGTATGAGGTGGTGCAGTGGAGCGTGGATTCGCTGGATTGGAAAAACCGCGGGGCGGAGGATATCATTAAGCAGTGCACAAGAAAGATTGAAAGCGGCGATATTGTTTTATTCCATAACGACGCGCAATTTACAAAGGAGGCGCTGCCAAAGGTGCTTGAATTTTATCAGGCGAAAGGTTTTCGGATTGTGCCTGTGACTGAAATCCTTCTTGAGGGTGATACAACAATTGATGTGCAGGGCAAGCAGCACCCCGTGCAGCCCGCGCGATGAGAGGTGACTTGAATGGAAGATACGGGAAACTTGATTACATTGGGTGGATTAATCGCCGAGGAACCTGTTTTTGGCCACGAAGTATTCGGCGAGCGGTTTTTCTACGCGACGCTGTCTGTTCCGCGCTTGTCCGGGGCGGAGGATTTGTTGCCCATTACCATCAGCGAGCGGCTGATGCAATCAACCGCGATGGCGGTAGGCAGCCCCCTTTATATGGAAGGGCAGCTGCGCAGCTACAACAAGCTGGTGGACGGCGTCGGAAAGCTTTTGCTGACAGGCTTTGCGCAAAGGCTTTTGCCGCCTTTTCGCGAGGAATATCCAAACAATGTGGTGCTGACGGGCGCGCTCTGCAAGCCGCCCTCATACCGTACCACGCCTTTTGGCCGCGAAATTGCGGATTTGATGCTGGCTGTCAACCGTGCCTACGGGAAGAGCGATTACATTCCCTGTATTGCCTGGGGACGCACGGCGCGCTTTGCCTCCCATTTAAAGGTTGGGGATAAGGTGCAGGCATCCGGACGCTTCCAAAGCAGGCCATACCAGAAACAGCTGGCGGATGGGCAGGTGCAAAACAAGGTCGCTTATGAAGTATCCGTAGGGAGGCTGTCGCTGTATCGGCAAAGCGACATGCATGAAGAGGAATTGCCGTTTCTTACGCCGGACAGCGGAGATCATTACGATAAAATGTATTAAAGAAAGCTTGCGGTTCAAAAGAATCGCAAGCTTCTTTTTTGCGCGGTCGTGTAGATAGGTATCAATAACGCAAAGATTGAAATTTGAGCGAATTTCCTATATAATGGTGGGCGTATCGCTAAAAGAATGTAAAGCGAGGAATGAAAATGCCGTTAACCGTTGCTATTGACGGCCCCGTAGGGGCAGGAAAATCCACCATTTCAGACGCGGTAGCGAAAAAATTGGATATTTTGCACCTGGATACCGGGGCGATGTATCGCGCTTTCGGATTGTTCGCCATTCAAAACGGCGTGGACACCCTTGATGAAAGCGCCTTGAACGATTTGATTGAAAAGGCTCAAATCAGCGTAAAATACGAAAACGGGAAGCAGAGTACCTGGGTGAACGGCAGCGATGTCACCGGTTTGATTCGCACGCCGGAGGTGAGCATGGCGGCATCGAATGTATCCAAGTTTCCGAAAATTCGAAAAGAAATGGTGCGCCTGCAGCGGGAAATCGCCAAAGGACAATCCATGCTGCTGGACGGGCGGGATATCGGCACAGTGGTTTTAAAGGATGCCACGGTGAAAATTTTCCTGACGGCCTCTCCCGAGGTGCGCGCGAAAAGGCGGCATCTGGAGCTGATTGAAAAGGGAGCGGCGGATTCCTTTGAAAAGGTGCTCGAAGAGTTAAGAGCCAGGGATGAGCAGGATATGAACCGCGCGACGGATCCCCTTCGGCAGGCCGAGGATGCGGTGCTCGTGGATACGTCGGCGCTTAATTTTGAAGAATCGGTCGCGAAAATTCTTGAAGTAGTGGAGGCCAAAAGATGAGTGAGCAGGTGAAGGAAAAGCATCCGCTGTTTTATAAATGCCTGCGGGGGTGCGTATGGTTTTTAGCGCATACGGTATTCCCGATCAAGCGCGTCAATCTTGAAAAACTCGATGGGCTGGAAGCGCCGTACATCCTGATTTCCAACCATAAAACGGGATTTGATCCAATCGCGCTGGCGTATGTTGTCAGAAAGTATCAGGTTCATTTCATCGGCAAAAAGGAGCTTTCGGCCAATTGGTTTACCAATTGGCTGCTGGTGAAGATGCTCGATTCCATCCCCGTGGATCGCCACGCGAGCGATATGGCCGCCATGCGCAGCTGTGTGAAGGTGCTGAAGGAAAGCAAGGTGCTGGGCATCTTTCCGGAGGGAACACGCCATAAAAACGGGCTTATGGAAGAGATGGAGGGCGGCACAGCGCTGCTGGCCCTTCGCGCGAATGTCCCCATCGTTCCCGTTTATCTGACGCCCAAGCTGCGTTTCTTCAGAATGTGCCGTGCCATTATCGGCGAACCGATGGCCGTTTCCGATTTGGCGGAAAAAGGCGTCGATAAGGCCGTTTGTGAGGAGCTGGAAAAGCGTATTACGGCGGTTTACGCGCAAATGGAACGGGAATATGCAAAAAAATGAAAAAATCCGCTCAAGGGCAGAAGGAAAGCCTTCTTTGATAGAGAATAGATAACTGATAAGGGTTTTCTAAAGAAGGGGAGCGGGCGATGGTGTTGAAGGTAGCACAGCATGCGGGTTTTTGCATGGGTGTGAAAAATGCCGTCGAAACAGCCCAAAAAGCGGCGCTTTCTAAAAAGAAAGTGTGTACGCTGGGGGAAATCATCAACAACCCTTCCGTAGTAAAGGCCCTTATGGAAAGCGGCGTGACCCCGGTTAAAACCATTGCGGAAATTGCCCCGGGTGCGACGGTCATCATCAGAAGCCATGGCGTGGCGCTTCACACCCTTGAGGCGCTGGCGAAAAAAGGTGTCGAAATCATCGATTGTACGTGTCCCTTCGTTTCAAAGGTGCATGAAATCGCGAGCGCCTATTCCAAGGAGGGCAAGCCTGTTATTCTGGTTGGGGAAAAGGCTCACCCGGAGGTGCTTGGCACCGCGGGGCACTGCTTGGGCGCGGTATACATTGTGAAGGATGAAACGGATGTCGAGGCGCTGCCGCCAATGGAGGAAGCCCTGCTGATCGTGCAGACCACCTTCGCCCCCGATGCCTTTCTTCGGCTTGAAAAGCGGATTCACGCAAAAGTGAAAAC